>ERZ795056.3731-NODE-3731-length-16132-cov-5.058780_pt1 | contig 16132 bp, 13 predicted proteins | sample MGYA00375140_ERZ795056 | MGnify/ENA primary metagenome ERZ795056 (study PRJEB30185, sample SAMN05720227) | activated sludge metagenome | isolation source: Anaerobic digester | place: USA | collected 2015-03-09 ... | reverse complement strand
GCTCGACGCGCGCGGTCATGACGCCCTCGAGCGTCATCGAGGCGTAGCTCGAGAACTGCCTCAACGGACGGGACTGGCAAGGGCTTCGGGAGGCGGCGAACCCAAGCGCGACCATAGTCAGTCAGTTCGTGGCGTCCGTCATCGCGCTCGTGGACAAGGTCCAAGGAGTCGGCCCAGCCACCGAGTGCGCCGGGGGAGAAGTCCATCGTCCACTCCGGATAGATGGTACGGATCGCCTCGTTACGCTCCTTCCTGCTCAGCGGTCCACGTTCTCCAAGGATCTGCAGGAGATGTCCGAGGCCAAAGGTCTCGACGAGGATGCGCTCGACGAGCACGTCTGGCGGATCCTCCTCAAGGAGGCGCTCGCCGTCTGTCGACGGGTACCATAGGCCGTCTCTGTGCTGCAGGAACCGCATCGGGCGCACAAGGTTGAACATACGGCGACATAGATTCGGCGAGGCGTCGGCGAAGCCGAGCGAGCTGCGCATCGTATCGACGATGTCGTCTGGCGTCGCGCCGCCTTGGGCCGCCTGAATTACGGCGCGGAACGCCACGACATAGCCGATGCTCGCGGGCATGCCGAGCCGTTGTCGCTGGACTGGGAGCAGCACGAGCGGCCTAGCGACCTCAGTCATGGCACTTTCGGGCGGTGACAGTGTGATCGGAGTCGCAGCGCTGTCAGTGACTTCAGGGCGATCTTCCGACGGCTGTAACCACCAGCAGAACATTGAACGCAGGACATCGCCAACAACGTTTTCTTCGGGGCCTAGGGCGACTCGTAGCCGCTCCCGGGCAAGAACCGCCGCCACGATAGGCCTATGCAATTTGCCTAGTAGCAGGTTCGAGGTGAATCGCTGCGACGACCAACTGAACGCACAGTGTTGCTCATGCGGGAGCAGACCGGCGAACAGCCGTGCAAGACGAGCTTGCGGCCGATGGCGGGCGTGCGCCGGATGCACAAGCGCGAGGATGTTGTCGTAAGCTCCCTGGATCGCATGGGCGCGTTCATCGGCGTTCTGCGGCCAGATAGTGTCGCGCAGGGCGACAACGGCGGAAACCACGCTGGGGTCAGTCCACGCGCCTTCGACGTTCACCGAGTCGCCCGCGCCGAGCGTCGACAGACCGCGCAGCGACCACAGTTGCTGCTGCACCTTAGCCGAGCGAAGGGCCGTGGAAGCAAGGCCCTGAATCCGTGTCACCTCGGCCAGATAGGTGCTGCGCCAGTCCGGCCACGGATCCTCCTTGACGTAACGGGCGAACAGTTCACGAATATCTTCGAGTGAGAGCGGTGTATTCGACATGGTCTCAACCCCGGCAAGTATGCACCCTCGCGGCCACACAACCTACAAGCCATGCTCGCCAGGATGTCCCAAAAGCGCTCTCGCGCGCCCATCAGTCTCCCCAACTACAATCGCCAACAGTCGCGCTCACCATCGAGCACTCCCGGGCCCGCATGGCGAGCGCCTCCGTCGCAACGCCGAGCCAGCCCGTATCCAGCGGCCCTGGGAACGATGGCAACGTCTACCAAGTAAAAACAGCAGGCTGCTTCACCTGGCAGGAAAGAATGAGATTAAACTCACAGATCAGAGGAGTCACGCTGTCCTGGTCGCGCGCCGAGCTACGGCCCCGCCCGAGCTGCCCGTGTAGCGAGCCCTCGCGCTGCTCACTAGCGGAGGCGACGCCGAGGCCGACGCGCCCGGCCTGAGGGCGCGCCCGTGGCCCGCCTGTCGATCGGCTCGGACCGAGGAGCAACAGCGACATCCCGCTGCCGACCCCGGACACGCGCCTCGGCGAGCGCCGCCTCAGCGGGCGCGTCGACGGGGTCGCGGTCGGCGAGGTGCGCAGCCCGATCACCGGCAGCCTCGCGGGTCCCGCCCTGCTGCGATTCCGACGGGGCACACTGGAGTGATCTCGGCGGGCTCGGAAACTGGTGGCAGATCGGTCAGGGGCTTCGGGACCCCACCACCCCCTCCCTCGCGCAATGTGCGCATGACCTACGGGCCTATGCAACGGCCCCCGTCTACCCGACACCAGCATGGAGGCCACGGGCGACGACATTCAAGAAGGCGAAGCCACGGTCGTAACTGAGGTTGAGGCTTCTCTAACTGTTCGCTTGACGGAATTCTGGAGGACCCGAAAAACTGCGGAGTTTTACGCACTCGTTTCGAGTGATCTATCTTCGTTGGTTCAAGCATACCTTCAGCGCAAATTCCGTATTTCCTTTGAAGACTGCGAGGACTGCTTTGGCGATGCAATAGAGAAATTTATCAACTATCACAAACGTCCCGGAGCGTGCGTCAACAATCCATTATCATTCATATGGCAATGTGCAAAGAACACGGCTCTTGATCTTCTGCGCGAACGAGAAGCGGCTCGAAAGGCTCGAGAGCACTCCTCGATTGTTGCCGAAGCGGCGTTTGAGCGCGCCGCCGTCATGCTTGTTGAGGATCTCGTCGAGGAGGACGACGTGGACGTGGTCTGGGCAGCTCAGATTGTGACCACCGCAATTTCGCGGCTTACGCCGACCTTAGCTAAAGCTATGCGGCACGTCCTTGAGCAAGATTCCGAGTGGAAGTCAGAAGACGCGATCAAAGACCTCGGAATGAAGCCAGCCACCTTTCGTTCGAACAAGAAGCGCGGTTTTGACGCGTTAAAAAGGCATATCCAAGAACTCGCGCTTGAAATGCCCGCGCCGAACGGCACACGCCGCTCGATCGCAATCTTTGAGGAACATCACATTTTCGCAAGCGACGATGTCGAGTCCCGGTAGGCGATGCAACAGCCTCCGTCTAGAAGTTGAAGAGACCCACTACCGAAACGAGAAGTACCATGACCGTTCAAGACGACAAGCCCACCACGACCAACGACTACCCCCCCTTGTTTCACCGGTACGTTGAGGAAGCGAACAACCCCGAGTACAAGCCCCGGCGCGTGCAGCGCAGATTCCACGGAGTCGACGTCGTGCTGTGGTCCGGACGTGTCCATGTTAACGACGTCGAAGGCTTCGCCGAAAATATCCGTCTTCGGTTCTTCCTCAACAAATGGCGCGAAAAGCAACGCGATCCCCAGCGCGAGCCTACGAGCGATGAAATTTACGATATCATGATTGAAGCGGATCGTGAAGAGCCGCAAGAATCTAAGAAGCCTTTCCATGTGACCCGGATGGCCGACAATATCGCCAGGAATGGCATTCAGGAGCCCCTGATCGTCTTCTACCAGGGCGAAGGTAATGCAGAACTCTGGGATGGCAACAGGCGGTTCTACGGTACTAAGCACATCATGAAGGACAAGGGGTTCACGTCAAGCCGGGAGCGGGCGCAATGGCTCCCTGTTTACGTCGCCACCCCCCAAGGCGATCCGGAAGCTGATAAACGTCTTAAACATGCTATCCTTACCGAGTGCAATTTCGTAGAGAAGGATCACATTCCTTGGCCCGCGTACGTGAAGGCAGAGGAGATCTTTCGCAAGTTTCAGCGGTACATGGCAGTAGACCCGACCGACCCAGCCCTGTCACGCGAGTCGAAGGAGCGCCTCTCTCTTGAGTACGGTCTAAAGGGGTGGCGCCAAGCCGACCGCTGGATTAAGATGTACGAGCTTGCTGCTCGCTTCAAAGAGTACCATGAAGAAGAGCACGAGCGTCCTAGCGTGGACGTCGACCTTGTCATTCAAGGTAAGTTTGAGTATTTCGACGAACTCAGCAAGCCTGGAGTGTGGGGAGCGATCGTCAATGACCTCGAAAAGCAGGAGGAAGTCTTTCGGTGGCTGTACGACGGCAAATTTAAAGCATTCCCTGATGTACGGATGGTGCCGAAGATTTTTGCTGACCCCGTTGCAAGGCGGCAGGCAAACTCTGAGGACGCAGATGCGGTCAAGCGGGCGATCGCTACCGTCATTGCAAACGATCCGACACGGGTCAAAGACAAGGAAGCCGCGAATGAAAAGATCAAGCAGTTCGCAGAATGGCTCGACTCATTCAAACGCGAAGACTATCGTCAGCTGGATCTGCTTTCTCTGAATACCCTTCAGAGCATTCTGGTAGACGTTGTCGGAATGTTGTCAGGTTTGCTGAAGCCGAACGAATCTTCGGCCGTTGAGGATGACTTGAACGAGAAGAAACAACAATGAAGTCGCTTGCAGCCTTCCGACGCGGCCTTTCACCTAATTCCGTGGTAATCACCCCGGGCCAAGGCGCATCGCTGCGTACGCTCGAGCGCGCCTTACAAGCGGCTTCGATTCATCCAGCTCTAGTGCTTCGAGAGGAAAAACAGGTACACATCCATATTGACGATGCGGCACGAGCAGCCCGAGCTCTATCCGACTGGGAGGTGGCCTTCGACCGCGACACCCAGATGATTTTTTCTCGAGCAGATTCTCGGGCGGAAAAGATGCGCCGAGCGAAATCTGTGTTGCAACATGTAGCCGAACCTGGAGTCGCGGAGGGGATGCTTAGCGACTTTGAAGAAAGGTCAGCCCTTGACTTGCATCAGCTCGAGGCCGTTGCAGCCCTAACTCATTCCGATGTCCAAGGGCTGTGTCTCTTCGACGAGCAAGGGCTTGGGAAGACTGTAACGACACTTTATGCGTTTCACCGCTTGTTCGAGTTAGGTGACGTTTCGAAGATGCTCGTGGTCGCTCCAAAGAACATGATTTTTGAGTGGGGTCGCGACTGCCAGCGATTTTTCGGAGATCGTCACCGAGTGCAAGCGGTGTCAGGCAGCGAACGTGAAAAGCGCGCAGCTCTTGATCAACCGGCTGATATCTACGTTACAAACTTTGAGACCACAGTGGGGCTTTCCGTCAAGCTCCGAGATCTGTTGAAAGCCGAAAATGGGCACGCGTTTTTGGTCGTTGACGAGAGTTTCTTCGTCAAGAATGCCGCGGCGCTCCGCACCCAATCGCTCCGAGATCTACGACGGTGGGTCGACCGCTGTGTCGTTCTCTGCGGTACCCCGGCGCCCAATAGCCCGCATGACCTGATCGAGCAATTCAACATTGCCGATGGCGGATTCACGTTTGAGGGGGTCACTGTGCCCGATGATAGAGAGGCTGCCACAAAAGTCATTCAGCGCGCAATTGACGAGCGTGGAGTCTACCTACGCCGGCTTAAACAGCAGGTGCTTCCTGATCTGCCTGGCAAGACGTTTCAGCGCATTCTTGTTCCACTGCAGCCCGAGCAGCGACGCGCATACATGGCCGCTCTACAGGATCTTGTGGTGAACCTTCGGTCAACAAGTGAGGTAGCATTCAAGCGCCAGATTACCTCTTTCCTCGCTCGGCGCATGGCATTGCTTCAGCTCTGTTCAAATCCGTCATCGGTACTCGACGACTACAGCGAGACGCCTGCTAAGTTACTCGCGCTCGATTCTATACTGGAAGAACTTATTGCGCGGCGGCGAGAGAAAGTCATCGTGTGGTCCTTTTTCACGGCGACCCTGGACGCGATCCAGACACGGTTCGCGCGTTTTTTCCCGGTCCGCATCGACGGTACTGTGACACGCGCTGAAGACCGACGCGAAGCTGTCAGGCGTTTTCAGGAGGACGATAGCACGATGCTTTTTGTGGCGAACCCTGCTGCGGCAGGTGCAGGCCTTACACTGCATCGCGCAAGATTCGCGGTGTACGAGTCAATGTCAAACCAGGCTGCGCATTACTTACAGAGCTTGGACCGAATTCACCGGCGTGGACAGACGCGGGCAGTAGACTATTTGATCCTCCTTTGCGATCAGACAATTGAAATCACTGAGTACGAGCGCCTAATTGCGAAGGAGGAGGCAGCGCAACAATTGCTAGGCGATGAAGTTACGCCCCCTTTGACACGATCGCGAATGCTCTCGGAGGTGGAAGATGCCGCTCGAATGATCGGTCTTGACCTGGCTCCTATCTGAGAAGCCTACTCGGCTTTTGGACGGACCAAGGTAACTAAGCGCAACAACTCAGGCCGTCGCTGGCCGCTCATCCACTCGCGCGCAGCGCTGAGCGTTTTGTTCCCCCGCATCCTCTGGGGGTTCAGTACGGTTTGCGGACGTGCCGCGAGGCGCTGAATTCGACTTGAATCGGCACAAATGATCATGCCATTTCGCTTTAGACGGACCCTTTTCCGCTTCCGCATCACAGCTCGTAGGAGAAATCCAACAGCTGCGCCAAGCCCAACTGGAACCGCGTTCCCAAGTTGCTTGTACTTTTGAGGAATTCCGCCGGAAAGTATCCAACTTTCGGGAAACTGTTGAATTCTTGCGTACTCCTCAACAGAAAGTGGACGGAGCTCCTCTGGATGGGCCAACATCGTAGCTTTACTATCCGGGCGGGTCGTCAGGGCCGGCGAGGGGCGATCCCATGCCAGGCGGCGGCAGAAGCCGCTTCGTCCACCCCACGAGACGAAAGCGGCACCAAGCGCTTCTTGTTGAAGGTGGAGGGGAAGATCTCGCCAGTTGCCACCTGGCGGTACCATCTCAATCCATTTTTTCTTGCTCGGAGGAAGTTGACAGTATTCGTGCTTTTTCTCGTGGAGGCCAGCCAGAGCTTGGCGAAGCGTTACCCAACGCGCGAGCCCATTCGCGCCATCACTTGAGTGCGTGGGCGATGGGGTCCAAATTGGCTCTCCATCACGCGACCCAATAAACAAGACGCGCTCACGCGTTTGTGGAACTCCAAAATCGGCCGAATTCAAAAGATCAAAGACAATGAAATATCCGGTCTTGCGCAGTGCACGCAGAATTTGAATAAGTGCAGAACCGAGCTGCTCCTCCTCATCAAGTTGTGGATGTCCCGGGCCTCTTTGAATCAACGGACGATGCTTAATCGCGGCCGACAATACGCCCTTCACATTTTCCATTACGAAGAACCGTGGCCTTGCTTCACGTACAACGCGGAGGAACTCCTGGAAAAGAATGCCGCGAGGATCACTAATGGATCCGCGTTGGCCGGCTGTGCTAAATGCTTGGCACGAGGGTCCTCCAGTTACGAGGGCGGCTTCTCCTGGCTCTAGACCAGCGGCTTCGAGGATCTCCTCGGTGGAGACGTCCTCAATTCGGCGTTGCAACACAGTAATCTCAGGTCGATTGCATCTGATCGTCTCAGCTGCAAACCGATCACATTCCACGGCGACACGTGCACGAAATCCCGCCTTCTCCAGACCGAGATCGAGACCCATTGCGCCAGAGAAGAGAGAGATCATTGGAAGGTCGTTCAGTGGCATTTAAGGTGCTTATGGCTGTCTGGCGCACCAGCGTACGCCACCGAGGGAGATTGGCGAAGAAATGGGCTAGCTCAACTTGCGCACAGCGCGCCGAGAGCAAGAGCCGTCTGTACATCTGTATAGCATGTGCGTCCGGGAACTGTACTAGGTCGTCATTTTGCCCTTTCACAAGGTAGATTTGGCTCGGGGCCCACTTGGTATGGGCCCTGGGCGGGCGCTCGCGCGGCCGAGCCCGCCCGGAGCCCATCCGGCGTCCGGGGCCGACCATCAAGGCGAACACGACCGCGCGGTCATCGTGGTCGTAGAGGCCCACGGCATTGTCCGGGCTGCGCCCAGAGCGACGATGAGGGTCGCGGGGCCAACTCGACCTCCTCGGCCGTGAGGCAGGCTCACGCATGACCTCGAAGACTGGGCCATCACGGCCGACGCGGAGCGCCAGTGCTCGAGGCGCAATCGGTCACCCCGCGTTCAGCGAAGCTCGCATCGATTCGTTCGATGGCGCAGCCAGTCGTCGCCAGCGCAGAAGAGATCAGCAGAGCTAGTGCGCCGGCAGGGGATCGGCTTCGAGTAGTGGTCGCCTAAGTCCAGGTGAAGGTCCGATCTATTGTTGGAAACGGAGCCGCAGCCGTTGTGGTCAAAAGATGACCAAGTGGCGTCAGTGCTTGCACTCAACCTACTGCCGCGTCCCAGTCCTCGCAGAACTCGGAGTCCAGCGCTGTCCCCGGGCGTCCGATTGCCGTCGTCGCAGGTTTCTTCGCCTTCTACAATGCCATTCCCACACACGGGGAGCGCGGGGCCCGTGCTGCTGCTACCAGACTCCGAACCTTCGTTCGTAGTCCCCCCGCTTGATGTCGAGGTCTCACTCCCGGTGCCATTCAAAGTCGTCTCAGAACCGGTGCTGGTTCTGGTGCCTGTCGAGGTGTCGGAGCCCTCGCCGTCCTCGCCAGTGCTCGAAGGGCAATAGTTTTGTTCGACAACGCAGCCCGTGAGCGAGCCGGTCAAGAGCAGCAAGGGACGCGCGGTAGACGAGCGTCGCTCTCTGTTTGTTTTCGGGTAGTACAAGGCTTGGTCTCCGGCTCATTGTTCCACACAATAGAGGGAGAGAGTCGAGAAGCAAGCGCCGTGCTCAAAGAACGACCAGGTGGCATCGGTGTTCGCGCTCAAACCGACGCCGCCGGATTTTGGTAGTCCCGAGTCATCCTCCCAGTTCTCGCAGAATTCGGAGCCCAGCGCCGGCTGCCCGCTCGCCAGCGTGCCGGTCCAGGCCAAGGTGTTCTGCGTCATGGACTTCTCGTCGACCATGATCGGGTTCTCCAGCGTTCCCGAGGTCAACGCATCCCAGTTCTGCGCGACTACCAGCCCGTTGACCAGTATGTAGCGGCCGCGTGAATGCAGCAGGCGATCGGCGGCGGACATGGCCGGAGTGCTCAGCCACGCCTTGAAAGTTAGGAAGCGCTCCAGGCCGGCCTTGGCGGCGAGGCTCTGGCAGCGCTGGTCCGCGCCGTACAATCCGCCGAGCGCGAAGCCCTGGTACGCCTCGCTGGTGATGAACACGATCGAGTCTCTCGCGCACTCCTGGCAACCGTCCCCGGGCGTCGGATTGCCGTCATCGCAGGTCTCCTCGCCCTCTACGATGCCGTCGCCGCACACGGGAGGCGCGGGCCCGGTGCTGCTACTTCCGGATTCAGTGCCGACGCTCGCGGTCCCGGCGGTGGATGTCGACGTGTCGGAGCTAGCGCTCGCGTCCCCAGACGTGTCGGAACTGGAGTTGGTGCTCGTGGTAGTGTCCGTCGATGTGTCGAGGCTCCCGTCGCTATCAGTGGTGCTTGAGGAGCAGTCGGTTACTCCGCGTTCAGCGATGATTGCATCGATCTTCTCGACGACGCATCCAGTGGCGAGCAAGGTGACGCAGATAACGAGAGGGAGCCTGCCGGCTGCACACGGGTCGTGGGAATCTGTCGGGTGGTGCACGGCGTGATTCCTCAGTTATTGTTCGAAGCAGTAGATTTTATAGGCATAGAGGCAGCCTGAGGTCGTGGAGCTGGTCCACTTCTTCTCCGCGACCCACTGCTTCCACGCGGCCTCGGGTTGCTTGTTGAGACCGCTCTGACCGACGCGACTCATTTCGAGCGGGTTCAAGCTGGTCCATGAAAGGCAGGTCCCGCCGGGAAACGGTTTTCCACTCGGCGCCGTGCCGGTCCATGCGCCCGTGTTCATCAGCGTTACCCCGGTCTCGGTGACGATGATGCCGTCGCCAGGACCGTTCAGGATCAGGTCGTCCCAATCGTTTGCGAGGCGCACCCCATCCGGCCGCACATAAGGCATATCAGCGGTTTTGGTGAAATCCTTGAAGGGGTTGTGCAAGTCGTCGCTGAGCCACGCTCTGAAGTTCGCCGTATTGTCGAATTTCGCCATCGTGGCGAGGTTCTGGCACTTTAGGTCGGCACCCTCCACTCCGCCGATGTCGCCCCCCCTGTACGCAACGCTGCTCAAGAATGCTAATTTAGCTTCGTAGCGGCAGCCATCGTCGCAGGGGACGCTGTCGGGCAAGAATTCGCCGGTGCCGTTGTCCTGGCCGAGGTCGCACTCCTCGAGGTCCTGGAGCTTGGCGTCGCCGCACCTGGGCCCGTACTTGCACTGGGTGGTGCATCCGCCGTACAAAACGTCGTTGTTGTTGTCGCCGTTGTCGCAGTCCTCTTTGCCGGCCCAGATGAGGTGGTCGCCGCACTTGGGGAGCTTGCAGGTGAGGGTGCAGGCGCCCTGGTCATCATTTTGAGCGGCGCCCAGGTCGCACTCCTCGCCGGGATCGAGGATGGCGTCGCCGCAGCTCTCGGATGGGGGGAGCTCGGTGGTCCCGCTGGACGAGGTCCCGGGCTCCGCACCGGACGTGCCCAGAGCGCCTGTCGAGCTCCCGCTGCCGGGGCCCGTCGAGGTGGTGTCGGTCAGGGTGCCTGTCGAGGTGGTGTCGGCCTGGGTGCCTGTCGAGGTGGAGGTGGTCGCGCTGGTGGTCGGGAGGCTGGTTATTGGGGGATCAATGCTGGCGCTGGTGGGCGAGGTGCTTGCCGTTCCGAGATCGATCGGTCCGCCCCCCGCGTCGCTGCCCGAGTAGCAGGCGAAGGTGAGGAGGGGCCAGAGCGAGAGGAGGGGCGAGTGGGTGCGCTTCATGAGACCTCGAGAGGACATCGTCGGGTGTCTCCTGGAGCCGGTCAACGCGCGGTGCCGAGCTGTACGTGTAGAAGCAGGCCGGCGCCCGAGGGCGACCACCAAGGCACCGCGGACCAGCGCTTCGTGCGGGCCGAGCGACGGGCCAGCACGAGTAACGTTGTTCCCAGCGCGGCCGTCACGCCCGCGGCGATGCCGGTGCCGATGGCGAGTTGCCGGCCCGAGACCGCCTTTCGCCGGTAGTCCTGCAGCGCCTCCGCTTCGGCCAGCGTGAGCGGGCAGTCGGCCGGCTTGTCGGCGATCGCCGCGACCCGCCCGCGCTGGCTGGCCTCGGTGGCGAGCCCGTAGGTCATCACACCCAGCAACCCGGCGCTGAGCCCGAGCGTGATGCCGCCGGCGATCTTGAGGTGGCGCGGGGGAATCTCGTCGCCGGTGGGCTGCGGTTGTGTGGGCGGCGGCGTGGGCGAGGGGGGGACTGGTTCGGTGATCGGGACGACGGCTGGCACCGGCGGTGGTGGCGGTGCGCATGCGTCGGGACCGAAGGCGGCGAGCTGCTGCGTCACCTCCTCGTGGCGGGCGCGGGCGCTGCGGGTCTCCAGCATGTCGGGGTCGTCGGGGTACGCGGCCGTGAGCGCGTCGGCGTGGTCCTTCAGGATCATCTGCAGGCGGCACAGCGGCGCGGCCTCGCCGGTCTGGTCGTGCAGGGTGAGGAGCGTCGCCCGCATCGAGCCGAGCAGGAGCTCGCGGCCCGCCCGATCGCGGCGCGCGTCGGGCATGGATTGATAGGCTGCGTAGAACTCGTCGACGGCGGGCGCCCACTGGCCGGCGTCGTAGTGGCGCATGGCCTGCGTGTTGTGCTCCCCGGCCTCGGGGGACAGGCTTTCCGGCGGGATGACGACGGCGAGGACCAGGGCGAGAAGTTGGAGCATGGGGATCATGGGCGGCGAGGTGTTGCCCGCAGCTTGAAGACCTGCACGAACGACATGGGCCGCTTTGGCGCGGCGATGGGCGTGCCCTTGAGTGCCGCGTCGAGGCACCGGCTGAGGGGGCTTTCCCCGGCGCCGACGGCCTGGGCGAAGACGCGCCCGCTGGTGTCGATGTTCATGGTGACGGCGAGACGTTCAATGCTGCCGGTGTGCAGGTCGGCGCAGCGCTGGACGTCGGCGGTGTGCCGGGCGAGTGCCCGACGGGCTGCTGCTGCGGGGTCGGGGCTCCGTGGGGCCGGAGCTTTCGCCTCGGGATCGGGTGCTGGCCCGATCGTTGGGGGGTCCTGCGGGGGCTCGAGGTCGGTCGCTGATGCGGCGTGAACGTCTGGAGTCCCCGGGAGGCTGGCCAGCGGCGGCGCGTCGATGCCACCGGGTCGTGCGGGTGACGGCGCGTCGACGCCATCGGGTCGCGTGCTCGGCGTCATTGCCGGCTGAGGGTCACTGGCGAGTGATGTCGCGGCGGGAGCGATCGGTCGTGGATTTGCGACCGGAGCAGTCGATTGCGGGATGGCGAGCCAGGTGAGCGTCACGCCGAGGCCCAGCGCGAGCAGGAGCGCGAGCAGGAGTTCGTGCGGGCGACGACGGGGTGGCGCGACGGGGACTTGCGCGGCTGCTTCACGCAAGGCCTCGGCGAACTCGAGCATCGTCTGCGGCCGGTCGCTGGGTTTCTTGCGCAACGCGGACTCGATGACCGCCGCGATCACCGGCGGGATGTCGGCGCCCGCGGCTGCCTCCGCGAGCATGGTCGGCTCGTTGTAGAGGTGCTTGGTGAGCACCACCATCGCGGGTTTGTCGCGCGCGTCGTGGAACGGCAGGCGACCCGCGAGCACGCGGTAGAGCGTGACGGCCATCGAGTAGATGTCAGCTCGGCGATCGACGGGGAATCCCCCGGCCTGCTCGGGGGAGGTGTAGCCGGGCGTGCAGAGCATGCGGCCGATCTCGGTGGTCGGCGGGCTGTCGACGGTCCGCAAGGCACGGTCCGCCTTGACCAGGCCGAGGTCGATCACGATCGCCGTCGGCGGGTGCCCGGGCGGCTGGGCGACCAGGATGTTGCCGGTCTTGATGTCGCGGTGGACGTAGCCCCGCTCGTGCACGGCGTGCAGGGCCTCGAGCGCGGGCAACAACAAGGTGAGCGCCTCCCGCCAGGGGAGGCGCTGGTCCCGGTATTCGCGGAGGTACTGCTCGAGGTTCGGACCGTCGAGCAATTCCATGACGATGTACGCGGTGGCGTCGAGCTTGCCGGTGCCGAACACCCGCACGAGGTTCGAGTGGCGGACCTGGGCGGCGGCCTGGGCCTCCTGGACCATGCGGGCGCGCAGCTCGTCCGAGGCCATGCGCGGCTTGAGCAGCTTGATGGCGACGTCGACGCCGAGCTCCTCGTCGGTGGCCCGGTACACGTCGGCCATGCCGCCTCCACCAATGTGCGCCTGGATCGTGTAGCGCCCAGCGATCACACGGCCGATGAAGTCGTACTCGATCGCGCGGTCCGTCTGCGGGTCGAAGTCGCCGACGGTCAGGAGCTTGAGGTGGGTACGCTGGCCGGAGCTGGACATCGAGGGACCCTCCCTGGTCGGCACGTGCGAACGCGCGCACGAACTCTAACGGCGCCCGGGCGCCCTGTCCAGCCGGCTTTCCGGGGCCTCCTGCCCGCAGCCTGGTGGATCTACGGGCTGGCCACGAGTCCGGCGGACGTAGTCCCCGGCCGGCCGATGCGCAGCTTGATCATCCGGCGCTTGAGCGCGTGTCGGGTGATGCCGAGCAGCTGGGCCGCGCCAACGATGTTCCCGGCGAGCTCAAGGGTCGCTATGCACAGGCGGCGCTCGGCCGATTCAAGGTTGAAGTCTTCGAGGATGAGCTTCGGCGCGGGCTGTCCATTGTTGGGATACGTACTACTCGAGCGACTTGTTCTCGCGCGGATCAGGTGTTGCGAATGCGTGGCGGGGACTTGCCCACGATCGTGGGGCCGATCGGGTCGAGGCGCTGCACTCGGGCCATCCTGGCACCTGCCGAGCAGGCATGGACTTGGATGCAGTTGCATACACCGGTCCTTCGCCAAGCCGTTCCTGTTGCCCCACCCCCGGCGACGAAACGTGGTGCGGAGCGCCAAGCCACCTGGATCGGACCGGGCCGGTCGAGCTGCGCTATACTGAGCCGATGCCGGGGCGCGCCACGACCTCCCTCGCCCTCCTCATGGGGATCCTGGCCTGCAACGGGCCGGCGGCGGACACCGGCTTCGCCTCGAGCCAGCCGGGCCCGACCTCGGCCCCGCCCGATGCCTCGAGCGGCACCAGTGCGGCCAGCAGCGCCGAAGCCGGCGACTCCACCACCGGCTCCGAGGGCAGCGGGGCGAGCAGCACGGAGCCTCTGCGGGACCTCGGCGGCGAGCCCGACTTCGGCCCGGACAAGCCCCTCGGCTGCAAGGGCAAGATCGACTTCCTGTTCCTGATCTCCCGCTTCGGCAACATGGTGACCGAGCAACAGCAGCTCCTCGCCAGCTTCCCGGCCTTCATCGACACGATCAAGACGATGTTCCCCGAGTTCGACACGCACATCATGGTGGCCAACCCGGACGGTACCTGGCCCGGATGGGGCTGTGAAAAGTACCTCTGTAAGAACGACGCGCCCTACTGCGGCGACGAAGGCAAAGACTACATCTGCGGCCCGGCCTCCTACGAGCTCGCCACCGACTGCGACGAGGTCTTGGGGGCGGGACTGCTTTTCAATGCGGGCCCCTTCGCCACCAACACCCCGTGCGCGCTGGCCGGCGGCCACCGCTACATCGTCACGCGCGATGAACCAGACCCACTGGCCGCCTTCGAGTGCATCGCCAGGGTAGGGACCTACGGTCTCGACCCTCCGACCGGCGACGCGCTGATCGCCGCGCTCTCGCCCTACCTCTCCGTCGGCGAGTGCAACAAGGGCTTTCTCCGCGATGATGCGCTGCTCTTCATCACCTTCATCAGCGACAGCGAGGACGACAACTCGAACACCACGCCGGCCGACTGGTACAAGGCGATCGTGAAGGCCAAGCACGGCGACCCCGGGGCCGTGGTGACCCTCCTCGTCACGCCGCAGTACGCGCCCGCACCGACCCCCGGCTGCACGTCCGCTGACGATCACAAGAACAAGCTGCGCGACCTGATCACCATGCTCCCCTACCACGTGGAGGGCGACACCTGCGCGCCGAGCTACGCGCCCTACTTCGCCGACGCCGCAAAGCTGGTCGGCGAAGCCTGCGCCAGCTTCGTCCCGCAGTGATCACGGGCTGACCTGTACGAGCCACGTCTGCGGCGAGCCGCCGGCCGTGAGGTAGCCGCCGATGAAGATCCTGTCGTACTCGTCGCGCGCGACCCCCAGTGCCTCCGAGGACTCCTTGCTGAACGGGAACCAGTGCGCCCACAGGGGCGCCGGCTCGACCTTTCCGATCGTCCGGGCGAAGGCCTGACCCCGGAGCACGCCGCCCTGCTTGCTCGCTCCCGCGACGATGGCCCGGCCCTGCGAGTCGATCACAACGTCGCTCCCGTATGCGCCCTCAGCCAGGGCCTCGGGCTGATGCCAGGTGCGCACACCCGCGGACGTGTAGCGGGAGGTCTCGATGCGCTGAACACCGCCGCATGCACCTTCGCAACCGGCGCCTGTCGTCACCAACCCATCCGCCTCCAGCGCCAAACCGAAAAAGATGCTGTGCTTCCATGAATCGACCACCGGGGCGATGATCACGGTCCCGACCACCGCCCCGGTGTGAATGTCGATCGGCACGACCATTCCGCGCGTGTGCACACTGAAGCCATCGTGCTTGCCCGAGCTCAGGCCGGCCACCCACGCGACGTCCCCATCGATGACAACGTCCATGCCTGCATCCGCGAAACTGTGTGGGAACGCGTTCAAGGGCTGATAATCCCAGTTGTCCGCGACCGAGCCCTGATGGGCCGAGTTGACCCCCTGGTACACGACATCCAGGTCGCCGCCGTCGACGACGGCGAAGCCCACAGCGAAGCACCCGCCATCCTCATCGGCCGCAATGGCGCGCAGCGTGGAGCCGAGCACGCCGGGGCGGTCGACGCCGGTCGAGGTTCCGTCCGGGTTGAGCAGGAGGATGTGCGGGCGCCACTTCTGGCTGGCCTCCTTCACGTTCATCGCCACCCAGATGCCGCCGTCCGGGGCGATCGCTACGTCGGCGACATGGCCCTCAAGCTCGCTCAAGAGGACCTTGTTGGGCCACAGATCGCTGCCGTCGAAGCCGGAGCGCTTGTGGACGCTCGGCCGCGGAATGCCGGCGCCGATGCGCAGGCCCGCCTCGATCACGTCGCCCTCGGGGGTGAGCGCGATGCGATTGGTGCGGCTGCCGAGCGCGCCGGGCATCGCCCAGGCGGCCTTGCCGGCGTCGGGCGCGTGGACCTCGAAGGTCGCCTCGTCGCTGTCCTCGTGATCGTCGAGCGTGGCGATCACCTCGACGTGGCGGGTGCCGTTGTCGATGGCGCCCTTAATGGCCAGCTCGCCCACGAACACGTCTTTGCCGGCGGCCGCGAGCTCGCCGACGTCGACGCCGTCAAGCTTGATGCGCGCGGACGCGGCGTTGTGGGTGTGAACCGTGATCGGGACCGGGCCGGCGGCGTTGACCTCGGCCGGTAGCTCGATCGCCACAACCTCCGGCAGGATGACCTCGTCGCCCGTCTCGCTCGCGGCCCCGGTCTCGCTGGTGCTCGGTGTGTCCGCGCCGCTGGTGTCCGCGCTACCGGAGGTCTGGGTCCCGTCTTCCCCGCTGCCGCCGGTGACCGTCTGGATCAGA
>ERZ795056.3730-NODE-3730-length-16141-cov-7.506900_pt1 | contig 16141 bp, 15 predicted proteins | sample MGYA00375140_ERZ795056 | MGnify/ENA primary metagenome ERZ795056 (study PRJEB30185, sample SAMN05720227) | activated sludge metagenome | isolation source: Anaerobic digester | place: USA | collected 2015-03-09 ... | reverse complement strand
TATCGAAACAACGGCATCTGGAAATCATTCCTGGAAATTCTCCATCCGGATACCCGGCTTTGTATTGCGTTTGATATTTTGGGGAGCGATCAATGTATACTTCAGAAAAAGGTGAAAGAATGGAAGTTCCTTCCAATGGCTGAATGGGGCAAGAAGCCAGCTGTTTTTTTGTTTTTAGCCTGATTGATAAGTATTTCAATCATTATTTTTATTTGAAACTGGTACAAACCGAATCAGACTCCTATTTTTGCGCCTCAATTTTAAAGTCTTCTAATGCCATATTTATTCACATCTGAATCAGTTTCCGAAGGCCATCCGGACAAAGTGGCCGATCAAATTTCTGACGCCGTCCTTGATGCTATGCTAAGTCAGGATCCTGACAGTCGCGTTGCCTGTGAGACACTTGTAACTACAGGGCTTGTTGTTCTGGCTGGTGAAATCACAACTAAAGCATATGTTGATGTACAGGAAGTAGCCAGGAAGACAGTTGAAAAAATTGGCTACAACAGCGACGAGTACATGTTTGATGCCAAATCATGTGCCGTCATTTCTGCACTTCATTCACAATCACCTGACATTGCACAGGGTGTGAACGAAGGAGAAGGAGCTTTTAAAGAGCAGGGAGCTGGAGATCAGGGTATGATGTTTGGTTACGCAAGTCGTGAAACCGACAACCTTATGCCATTGACTCTTGAACTTTCACATTTGCTTGTGAAGGAACTGGCAGCCATACGGAAAGAAGGTAAGGTGATGACCTACCTAAGACCTGATGCCAAATCTCAGGTAACAATTGAATACACAGACGATAACCAGCCAATTCGGATTGATGCGATTGTTGTGAGTACTCAGCACGATGATTTTGTAAAACCATCTGATGCATCAGTTGCTGCGAAAGTGGAAGCTGACAAAAAGATGACCGATAAAATTGCGGCTGACATTCATGAATTCCTTTTGCCACGTGTGAAAGCACAGCTTCCGGAAAGAGTGGTGAAACTGTTCAATGATCAAATCAAGTTTTATATCAATCCAACCGGTATTTTCATCATTGGTGGTCCGCATGGAGATACTGGCCTGACAGGTCGTAAGATCATTGTCGATACATTTGGAGGAAGAGGTGCACACGGAGGTGGCGCATTTTCAGGAAAGGATCCTTCCAAGGTAGACCGTTCTGCAGCTTATGCTGCCCGCCACCTGGCAAAAAATCTGGTAGCGGCCGGAGTATCTGATCAGGCTCTCGTTCAGGTATCGTATGCGATTGGAGTAGCCGAGCCGGTTTCCATCAACGTGAACACGTATGGGACCTGCAAAACCGGAATGAACGACGGTGAGTTGTCAACCCGGATCGAAAAGAAATTTAAAAATGCCTTCAAACCAAAAGCCATCATCGATCGATTTGGATTGAAAAACCCAATCTATTCCGAAACAGCTGCTTACGGCCACATGGGAAGAGAAAGTTATGAAGTGGATAAAGAAGTGAACTATGTCACCATTACCGAAACAGGTGGTGTGAAGACTGAAGTTCGAACCACATCTTCTAAAAAGCTGACTTTCTTCGGTTGGGAAAAGCTGGATTGGGTTAGCGATATAAAAGCAGAATTCGGCATCTGACCATCCTGAAAATTCATAAACGGGGCTGTCCTTAACCGGACGGCCTTTTTTTGTCCAAGACTGAAAGTAATGAAGTCAGATTTTAGGAACGATCAATCCTGTTGCTAAGGAAATTGTGAACGGTTTTGCGAAATCAACTGATCTCAAAATTCCATCCTCAATATGTATGGAGGTCGTCCAGCTTCCTGCCTTGAAATTTACGAACACTCAGCCAGGAACTGACAGATCCGACAATACAACCAATCAAAGGGAGGGTCAGAATAAGAATGCCAATCTGTTCCGGAATCAATAATAGTCTTACCTGTGGTACATAGTTATTGGCCACCTGCAGAGATATCAAAATGAAAAACCCGGAAAGTAACCCACCTCCCAAACCACGCCAGAACATGGAACTTATGTACGGCTTCTGGATAAACCAGGGTTCAGCTCCAACCAGTTCCATCGTACGGATGAGAAACCGCTGGGAAAAAACAGCAAGCTTCACTGTGTTTCGGATTAACCACATAGCAGTCACCAGCAGTAATGCTGATATCCCAAGAGAAATGATCGAAATTCGGCGGATGTTTTCCTGAATAGAACCGATCAGATTTTCTATGTACACCACTTCGAAGACCTCCGGGTGTTGGCTGGTCAGTTCGTGTTTTATCTGTTTTAGTTTTTCTGCAGAAAGGTCTTTGTCGGCAATTTTAATCGTAAATGCATCCCTCAACGGGTTTTCGCCAAGAAACTGGGCATAGTTTTCACCCGTTTCTTCAATGAATTTTTTACCTGCTTCTTCTTTGCTTGTAAACGCAACTGCCGGTTTTCCACTTTTTACAGCAACAAAAGCTTTGTTGGAAAGAACTTTCTGAAACTGCTCAATCTGGGTCAACGTCAGGTCTTTGTTGAGAAATATCTGAATCTCAAAGTTCTCTTTCACAAACTTGTTCAGTTGATTTCCTGATAGTAAGACCAGGCCGAAGATTCCGAGATTAAATAAGGCCAGTGCCATTGTGAAAACCAATGACCAGGTATTACCTGTACCAAGCGACTTCTTATTCATGGCTGCAAATAACCGGAAGAATATTGAAAATACGTCTCACTTAAACAGGTCTTTTCATTAATTCGGATCCACATCCAGAATCCATTGTACACTTTTGTGATCTTTTAAAGAAGAAATCCACTTCAGGTCTTCCATGAGAATCTTCTTCACATGCGAAACAGAGACTTTCTCCGGGATTTTGATCAGCACGTGAAAAATGAATTGATTCCTCAATCGGGCAATCGGAGGGGCTTCCGGTCCGAGCACCATGTCAGTCCCTAGTTTTTTTACCAGGTCTGCAGTCAGGATTTCAATGGCCAACCGGGCATTTTCTTCTGTTTTATGTCTCGATGTGATCCGGATCAACCTTGAGAAAGGAGGGAATCCAAAATCCTGTCTATGAAGAATTTCCTGTTCGTAAAATAAAATGGTCTCACCGTTGGCCACCATCGAAAAAACAGGATGGTACGGTTTATTGGTCTGAACCATCACCATTCCTTTTGTCTCACGTCTTCCAGCCCTGCCAGCTATCTGGTTGAGTAATTGAAATGTCCGTTCATTGGCTCTGTATTCCGGATAATGCAGCACCCTGTCGATATCAAAAACTGCAACGAATGTTACGTTTTCAAAATCCAGCCCCTTCGTTACCATCTGAGTTCCCACCAGAATATCAATTTCATGGTGACTCATCCGTTTCAGAATCTGCTCATAGCTTTTCCTGCTTTGGGTTGTATCCTGATCCATACGTGAAATCCGGAAACCGGGAAGCAACTGATTCAGGGATTCTTCCAACTTTTCGGTCCCGTATCCAAAGGTTTCGAGCTGCACTGAACCACAGGAAATGCATTGAGAAGGAACATCACAAGTGTATCCACAATAATGGCAATTCAGTGATCGTTTTGCCTGGTGAAGTGTCAGCGAAACATCGCATGAAGGACAATATGGAATCCAGCCGCAATCGGTGCACTGCATATAAGGTGCATAGCCCCGGCGGTTTTGAAACAGGATCGACTGACGTTTGTTGTCATATGCATCCTGAAATCCATCCAGTACTTTTTGCGAAATATCCAGCTTCATCTGCAGGGTCCTGGATGCAAGTTTCATGTCCACATACCGGATTTCCGGCATTTGGGATTCTCCGAAACGCTGAAGCAAAGGGACAAAATGCCATTTACCACTTTTGGCCTTATAATAACTTTCTACTGACGGAGTAGCCGATCCCAGCAGAACTCCGGCTCCGTGCAAATGTGCCAGGTAAATGGCGGCGTCCCGTCCGTGATAACGCGGTGATGGTTCTGTCTGCTTGTACGACGAATCGTGTTCTTCATCGGCTATCACCAGGCCCAGGTTCCGGAATGGAAGGAAAACTGCCGAGCGGACACCCACCACGAGGTTAAGTCTGCCGGAATCAATCCCTTCCCATACTTCCATTTTATCTGATAAACTTGCCCTGCTGTGATACACACCCATGGATTCTCCAAACACCATCCTAAGGCGTGAAACAATCTGAATGGTGATGGCAATTTCCGGAAGGAGAAGAAGACACTGTTTGCCTTCATCCAGTCGGCTGCTGAGAAGGTTAATGTATATTTCTGTTTTGCCGCTGCCGGTTACACCCATCAATAAGACGGTTTTATTCGCTTCAAAACCTGTTTCAATGCCAGCAAGAGCTGTAGCCTGGATTTCAGACAGAACCGGGCGTACGACTGGTTCACTCGAAATCTTCCCAAACGGCAGTACTTTTTCACGGGTCTGAATCAGTATTTTTTTACGCCCGAGCTTGAGCAACGCTTTTTTTTCGTCCTCGTTCATCCGGAACTCATCCTTGTTCAGTTCGAAAGTGCCGGATCCTTCCTGACTGAAGTGAGTTAGACTCAGAAAACGAAGCAGCAAGGCTTCTTCATCAGGTTTCTCTGCCAGTATCTCAAATACTTTCTCCAGGCCAGTGTCATCCCTGTACTCTGCACTGAGCCGTAAGATGGATTGAGTGCGGGGTTTGTAATTTTCAACCAGTTCATCATAAATGAGAATTTTGCCTTCTGCCTGGAACTGGCGAATCTTTTTCAGCCATGCTTTACCTGGGCCAAGAACTTTGGAAATTTCAGATAAGGAAAGCTTTTTGTTCTTTTCCAGACTCTTGAAAAACCAGGTTTCTTCACTCGACCATTCTTCTTGTTGCCAGTTAAAATCGGGATGTAACTGAACATGAGATTCGGAACTCAGCCGGTGAGCTGCCGGCACTCCCGCCAGAATGACTTCGCCAACCGAACAACCGTAGTAGGCAGCAAGCCAGTCAAAAAATCGCATCCGTTTTTGATCCAGATAAGGACTTTCATCCACCACGTCAATGAGACTTTTGGGCTCATATCCTTCTGGTACATCTGAATGAATCTTCCAGACAAATCCGGTGTAGAGTTTCTTTCCTTTTAAGGGAACAATTACCCGGAACCCAGGTTGAATTTCTTCATCCGAGTGAATGAGGTAGGTGAGGGGTTTGGGTAACGCCAGTGGCAGCCAGACTTCGGCAAAGTACTTTTTTGTTGTTGCGGACAGTCCGATTTCCATGGTGGGTTATTTGAGAAATCTTTGGACAAAAGATTGTAAGACAGGAGATTGGGTGTCTTGTTTCACCATGCATTGGAAATGACCTTCTGGGCATGCTGAAAATCCGATTTTTGAGCATGGCCGGCATTGTAAATCCTTTACTTCCAGATTGATAAATTCTGTTTGGTATGGATACATTCCAAGTCTGGGTGTGGTATTTCCCCAAATGGCGACTGTTGGTTTTTTGAAGGCAGCCGCAATGTGCATCATTCCGGTGTCGTGGGTGATGATCATCGAGGACAATTGAATAAGATAAGATGAACCACCAATGGAAAATTGCCCACAGGCATTCCAGATGTATTGTCCGGGAAATCCAGCATTTCCATTTATAATTGTTTCACCGGCTTCCCTGTCTTCTTTTCCGCCAATGATCAGGACCGGTGCCGGAATCCAGGATAGAATTTCCAACCATTTTACCGCAGGCATCCGTTTTGTAGCATGAGTGCCTCCAATGGAGAAAACAACAAATTTTCGGTTGTGGAAAGCTTCCGGCAAGTCTTGTTCCGATACTGATTCGCATTCACATGGATAAAAACCCAGCCCTTTGTTGTCGTTCTCAATTCCTAAAATACTGGCTGTTTTCAGATAACGGTCAACAATATGCGTATTTGGAAGGTAGTCTTTTTTGAATCGAACATACAGCCATTTCCGGATGTTTTCTTTTGAGAAGTGTACCGTTGGCCGATTCAGGGCAATTGCGATAATCCGGCTTCTGAGATTGTTATGGAGATCCAGAATCAGATCAAATTTCTCTTTTTTCAATTCATGGATAATGGAGCTGAGGTTCTCGTCGAAAAGATGTAGCTGGTCTATGTATGGATCAAATTCCAGAAGAGATTTGAATTTCTTCCGGGTCAGATAATGCACGTTTGCTCCGGGAACCTGGGTTTTTACGATTCGGCTGACTGGAGAAGTGAGCACAATATCGCCAATGGAAGAAAATCGAATCAGGAGTATTTTCACACAGGATGGCTCTGATCAGAGCAAGGAAAGTTGGGCTTTCATTTTCACCGGAAGTCTGGCGCACACTCTTTCATAAGAATGATCGATCCAACCAAGGATTTCCTGGCGGTTATAGTTTCCTTTCAGCACGATGGTGTTCCAGTGCTTTTTGTTCATGTGGTAGCCAGGAGTGATGGTGTTATATTTTTCTCTGAGTTCAATAGCCAGTTCCGGTTCACATTTTACATTGATACTGTCTGGTTGGTCAATGTTGGTGAGAAGAAAGGCTTTCCCTAATACCTTGAATACAAGTGTCTGGCTGTCAAACGGGAACTCTTCGGTGGTCCCGGCTTTGGAAAGACAATGTGATCGGATATCTTCCAGATTCATCGCATCGCAAGTTTCAGGATCAACATAACAACCCCGACCAGAAACATTACAATACTGATTTTGTTGATTGTATGCATCGCCCTGATGTTGAAATTACTGGGTCTCGCCGGGTCGTTTTTTCTGAAATAATAACCCAGCACTTCCGATAGCCCAGGCGATTTTTTCAGGTCCGGTTGTTTTTGATTTTCCATAATCTTTTTATGATTTGCAAATTAACAGCTTAACACGAAAAGGGTTGTTCCGGTGGGCAGAAATCTTTTTGAATTTCTTTACATTTGGAAAATCAACACTACAACCATGAAAAACTACTTTAACACAACTTTATTCAGGCTTTGTTTGTTCCTGATCGGCAGTACCCTGTTCTGTTTCAGTGCGGTGGCCAAGATTTCAGCATCAGTTGACTACCTGATTTTTCCAGCGGAAAATGGTGGAGGAAGGTTGATTCTTCTTTTTGGAGTGGATGGTAATTCCATTCGGTATAAAAAGCAGAACAGCGGATATCTCGGTACTATGTCGTTTGCGATTGCCGTAAACGATTCCGTCCGTAATTATTTTGCTGAAAATATGGATCTGAATTCGCCCCTTCTGAAGGATTCGTCCCAGTTTGACCGCCGGTATTCTGCCATGAAGGAAATTGCTCTTCCAGCAGGAAATTTCACAGTGGATATGTTAATTTATGATCCCAACAGCCTGGATACACTAAAGGAAAAGTTGAACTTCAGTATAAAAATGCCGGATGCGAAACTGAAGCCAGTCTGCAGCGACTTGATGCTCATGGAACCTGAATATTATGATCCATCTAAGTCCGTTTTTGAGCAAAAAAATCAGGCAATAAGGTCTTCCGATTTTTACATGAAGGCTGACACAATTCTTCGGTTTTACTCAGAAGCACACGGGATTATGAAAGACAAACCCGCAGGCAATCCATTGGTGAGCCGGGTCCGGGTTCTTGAACAAAGTTCAAAGAAAGGGCTGGATGAATTCGGCAAAATCAAAAGGGTAAAATCAGGGTTGAATATGGCGTATATCACGGATCTTTCCATTAAGAATCTTCCATCCGGAAACTATATTCTAATTTGGGATCTGATTGATACTTCCGGGAAAGTTATTGCGGTGTCCTATCGTGATTTCAGAAAAAGCAATCCGGGACTGAAACAGGAATTTGTAGAAGGCAATACGCCAACCGGCGATCAGGGACTGGCGGCAGAAATTGAAAAGCTTTCACCAGAACAAAGAAAACATATGGTGGCCAGCCTGCTGCCGATCGCCAGTACCTCAGAACAGTCCACCATCGACTATCTTCGGAAAAAAGGAACAGAGACGGAAGTGAATAACTATCTCGCATCCTTCTGGTCCAAACGTTCTGGTCAGAATGCAACGAAAGAGTTTAAACAATACCATAATCTGGTTGTGCACGCTGATGGAAAGTATTCAACCCAAACGATGAAGGCCTATCAGACTGAACGTGGTCGCATTATGCTACAATATGGTAAACCGAATATTATTGAGAATGAGTATTCTGACCGTAACAGGAAGGCCATGCAAAACCTGAATACCGTCCCTTACGAGGTTTGGTATTATTACAATCTGGAGGTTCCAGTGAAACAGTCAGACGTGATGTTTGTCTTTGTTCAGCAAAACAGGGGAAATGATAACTACCGCCTGATTCACAGTAGTGCCATTGGTGAAGTACGCAATGGCGAATGGCGAAGTGTAGTGGAGAATAATGCCACCTATAATTTCGATCGCCTCAGTCCGAACGACCGTAACGAGCAGGCAAATCCAAAAACTGCCCGATAAAACTCAACCAAACTTGTTTTTTTTTATCTTTCTTTCATATCTGCCTTTGCCGGTTCTTTATGGGATCAGCAACGTTTTGTACTGGATTTTATACAAGCTGGCTGGCTATCGGGTAAAAGTTGTGAGGCAAAATCTGCGGAATAGTTTTCCGGAGAAATCACGGGCAGAATTGCTGCGGATTGAGAAAGAATTTTACAGCCACCTTTGCGATCTGATTGTCGAAATCATCAAACTTCTGACTATTTCTGAAACAGAGCTTAAGCGCCGGGTTAGTCATGAAAATCCACGTTTTCTGGATCCGTATTTTCAAAATGGGGGATCTTTTATCACGATGGCTTCTCATGTGGGAAACTGGGAATGGCTTTTGCTGGCCAATAAATTGTACATCGGCTGTGATATTGATATAGTCTATAAACCTCTTAGTAGTCCGTTTTTTGAGAAATTGTTTTTGAGAATCCGGTCCCGGTTTAACACGTTTCCTGTACCCAGTACAAAAATCCTTCGGATTGAGGTTGACCGAAAAGCGATTCCCCGTTGTATTGCCATGGCAGCTGACCAAACACCTGGTCCGGAAGGTTCATTTGCAGGCTGGTTTCTGAATCAGCCGACTTTATTTTTTAAAGGACCACAAAAAATATCTCAAATGTTTTTGTATCCGGTTTTCTATTCCGGCATCAGAAAGACTGGCAGGGGTTACTATCAGTTATTTGTGGAGAAAATTGAAGAAACGGCGGATAAAAATGAAAACTATATTTTGCTGGAATTTGCCCGTAAACTCGAACGTGATATTCAGGAAAACCCGCCCTATTGGCTTTGGTCGCATAAACGTTGGAAACATGCCATCCCACAGAACATGATGGCTTCCCTGGAAAAACAAAAAGAGTTCCTGAAACCAGAAACTCTTTCGTAGCGGAGACGGGAATCGAACCCGTGACCTCAGGGTTATGAATCCTGCGCTCTAACCATCTGAGCTACCCCGCCAAAATGGGAGTGCAAAAGACTGATTTTTGTATAAGAATTGCAAATCTTCAAAGTAAAATTTTACTTTTGCGGCCCGTTTATAAAACCACGGTACCCGAATATGGGAAAATTTAAGTTTACCAATGAGTTTGAGTTTCAGGCTTCACCTAAAATCCTGTTCGAATTTATTAGTACGCCCGTGGGGTTGTCGCAATGGTTTTGTGACCGTGCCACAACCACTCTGCATAATGCCTGGAACCTTGTCTGGGACGACACAGACCATCCGGCTCTACTGACCCACAACAAGCCTCACAAACTTGTTCGGTTTCAGTTTCAATCGCAAGAGACTGAAGACACAATCGATCCGGCTTACATTCAGTTTGAGATCGAAAAAAGTGAACTTACCAGGGTTGCCTTTCTGAAAATTACCGATTATTCCAATATGACCAATCGTCAGGAACTGGAAGAGCTGTGGGAAAATCTGATCGGTAATCTGAAAACTGTGATCAGAGAAAAGTAAGAACCCTGGTTTTTGAGGTCAACCATGCTCAAGAAGCTTGATAAACTGGTAATAAAGGCGTTTATTCCGCCCTTTGTCCTCACATTTTTTGTCGTTATTTTCATTTTGCTGACGCAGTTCATGCTCAAGTATTTTGACGACTTTGTCGGTAAGAACCTGAGCTTCCGCACGTATGCAGAGCTGCTTTTTTTCTTCAGTATTAATTCAGTTCCACTCGCCTTACCGATTTCCATTTTGCTTTCCAGCATCATGACGTATGGAAACCTGAGTGAACATAATGAACTGACAGCCATTAAGAGTGCAGGGATTTCATTGCTCAGGGTCATTCAACCTGTATTTATCCTGGTTTGCGGCCTTACAGTGATGGCCTTTTTTTTTAACAACAATGTTGTGCCTTACGGAAATCTGAGGGCATATAGTTTGCTTTACGATATTACAACGAAGAAAGCTGCATTCAATATTAAGGAAGGAACGTTTTACTATGGTCTTCCCGGCTTTGCCGTCAAGATCAATCACAAAGATCCAAATGGCAGTTCTATCCGTAATGTGATGATTTACAACCACCAGCAGGATCGGGGTAATGTGAATGTGACGGTTGCAGATTCAGGGAAAATGTACACCATCTGGAACGACCACTATTTGATTCTGGAGCTTTACAGAGGAGATAATTATTCTGAAGTAGAACCTTCCATTCCTGGAAATGAGAGAGAATTTACACAGAATCATTTTGATTACAGCAAGCTTGTTTTCAATCTGAGTTCTTTCGAAATGAGCCGGACTGATATCCAGTTATTTGCTTCCAACAAAATCATGCGGAACATCGATGAACTTCATAACGACATCGATTCAATCGGTAGGGAAGGAGGGAGGATGAAATCAAGTCTGTTGTCGAACTACCTCACATATTTTAGTTTTTTTGGCAGGAAGAACACTGTCCTTCAGTTACCGGACACCATTCTGGATAGTCTGAATTCCCGGCTGGTGGCAATGAATGTAGAAAAAGGACATTCCATTCTGGAGAACAAACAAAGTCAGATTGGGGCCATTCAGAGTTTTTCAGATGGGTATAAGGACAGGATGAAAAATAACTTCCGGGATTTAGATGTGTTTTCGGTTGAGATTTTCAGGAAGTATACCCAGGCAATTGCCTGCCTAATTATGTTCCTCATCGGTGCCCCTTTGGGGGCGATCATTAAGAAAGGTGGTTTCGGGATTCCTGTTCTGATCTCTATTCTGTTCTTTATTCTATACTATGTTCTTTCTATTACCGGCGAGAAATGGAGCAAGGAAAACGTGGTAGATGTTCCGGTTGGAATGTGGGCAACCAATTTTCTCCTGTTCTTTGTCGGACTGTTCTTCCTTCGAAAGGCATGGACCGATTCCACTCTGCTGGAGAATAACTGGATCAGCAACTTATTTGGACGGATTGTTGAGTTTGTCCGGAAAAAAATGGTCAGGCGGGCAGGATAAATTCCCTGATATCTGAGTTGACTTGTTCAGCATCAAACGACAGAAACGAATCAGCGGTAACACGTGGAATATCACGGATTGATGCAATTTCAGATTCCAGTTTAATAAAATCATTCGTGTCCGGATGCGAGAAGTTGGCTTCCAGAACAGCAACGTTCAGTTTTGCCGCAACAGATTGAAACTGGCTGTTGAAGGGTAAAATGATTGGGATTTGAAAGCTGGCCGCTTCAAATAGTTTGGTTGGAATTTTACTTTCATTCGCCTTAGTTTCTTTATAGGGCATAAGCACGGCTCTGGCAGATTGGAGGATTTCAAAAATCCGGTCACTCAAAACCCAATGGTCAAGTCCAACCAAATGGATACTTCTGTTTAAATCTGCCCGGCTCTTGAGAATTGATTGTAATCGTTCTGAAGGACAGTATCCAACAATAAACAATTCCATTTCAGGGACGGTGACCTGATAGGATGTAAAGAAGTCCAATGCTTTCAGCACACCACTTTCTTCCGTCAGGTATCCGGAGAAAAGGAAGTAATTTGATGTTTTGTGACCCAGCCTTGGATTAGCTTCTAGTTGAAAATGAGCAATTTTGTTTTCAATAACAGAGAACCGGGAAGTTTGGATTTGATCTTTGTATATCTGTTCAGCATACCAGACTTTATGAACAAACGGTAACAGTGCTGATAAATAAGTTCCAGACAAGAGTTTCAGAACTTTATTCGTTGGCCAACGGTAGGTTTCCTGATACGAATAATTGAATGGGTAATTCTCCTGCATATCCCAAACCAAAGTTTTCTTATAAATTAAACTATATATAACAGCTTGTGCCAGGAGTTCCGGAGAGCACACAACGACGACATCCGGAAGTTCAGAATGTAGGAAAGTCTGGAATCGAAGAAGGTCGGTGCTAATCTGTGAAAAATGCGCCCGGCTTTGAAAAAGGGAATAGAGGCGGATATTTTCTGGTATCTGAATTTCAGATAGTGAAGCGATCGTATTTCCCAGAATTGAAATTTGCAGGTCACCTGAAAAAGCCAGAGCCTTACCGATCTTATCAAAAATCCGTGTTTCATATGGAGGCTTTTTCAGATGTGCCAGAAGAATTTTATTCATCTGATAGGATCGGGCATAAAGTTCCTAGACTGTCTGATATCTTTGGCGTTTTATAGCAACAAATGGAAGTTCAAATCAACGAAATTTGGAACGATAATTCTCTCACCGAAAGCAAGAGTTCAATTCAGGCAATTGAGGCCGTTATCGAGGAACTGGAACAGGGTCGCTTAAGAGTGGCCACAAAATCAGAAGGAATCTGGATCGTAAATGAGTGGGTGAAAAAGGCGATACTTCTTTATTTCCGGATTCGCAAGATGGAGAAGATGGATGCAGGATGCCTCGAGTTTTATGATAAAATGAAATTGAAGACCGGTTTTGAAGAAAAGGGAATCCGGTCGGTTCCAATCGCGGTTTCCAGATATGGATGTTATATTGCTCCAGGGGTGGTACTGATGCCATCCTATGTAAACATCGGAGCGTACATAGACAGCGGAACAATGGTGGACACTTGGGCAACTGTCGGAAGCTGTGCACAGATTGGTAAAAATGTACACCTTAGTGGAGGTGTGGGAATTGGTGGCGTTTTGGAACCTTTGCAGGCAAATCCGGTGATAATAGAAGACGGCGCATTTATCGGTTCGCGATCTATTATAGTGGAAGGAGCCATAATTGAAGAGCGGGCGGTTATCGGAGCTGGCGTTACCATCACCGGATCCACCCGGATCATCGATGTAACCTCTCTGGACAATGTTCAATATAAAGGATTCGTTCCGGCGGGTTCTGTTGTGATTCCGGGATCATATCCGAAAGAATTTCCTGGTGGGACCTTTCAGGTGCCTTGTGCCTTAATTATTGGGAAACGTTCCGAAGCGACTGATCTCAAAGTTTCCCTCAATCAGGCTTTACGTGATTATCAGGTAGCGGTATAAAAAAAAGCAGAGATTATTTCTCTGCTTTTTTTGACTTGCTTTTTTCAGCTTTGGCAGCTGGTTCGGCTGCGGCGGCTTTTACCTTTGGCATGGTTTCATTTCGAAGTCTTGTTTTTCCGAATGAACCATTTGCCATTTTTCCTTTTTTCGATTTGATATCTCCTTTGCCCATTTTTGAATTATTAAGGGTGCGAAGGTATAAAAGCTTTTCTTTTCAGGAGCCTTTTCATTTGAATTAAATATTCATTTCATAGAATGCAGGACTTCAAAATTCCGGATGCAAGGATTGGAGTCAAAAATAAAAGAAACGGCTGTTTTGCAGGAGACCCTGCTTTTGCAGAAAAGTAAAGCAGGTGTCAGGATGAAATTTTTGATTGTATTTATCAGAAAATCAACGGTTTAAAAATAAATTCTAAGCATCACCATTGATCATTTTTGACAATGTATACCATTGAAATGTGGGATAGATCGGGGAAGATTGTCGGCGAGTTTAGTGGGATTAATTAGTGAATTTGGATTATGCCAAGAATAAACTAGAATTATTTTTCTAAATATTTATGTAAGTTTTTTGGAAGTAATAAAAAAATGCATCACCTTTGTTCAACGCAATTCTTTAAATCATCAAAAATTTATGAAAAAACTTCTAGCAATCGCCGCAATGAGCGCTCTGGCCTCATTGGGTGCTCAAACTGCCCAGGCCGGAACTTGGGACGTTCTATGTATTAAGCAAGGTCCTGCAAGAGGATTTGTACCAGGATTTCCTGGTGTTGGTCTTCCTGTACGTACTTTGAATCCATCTTCAAACGTTGCTCCTGCTCCTCAGGCGGGTTATCCGATTCCAGCACGTTCCATTCCAACTCAGGCAAAGGTTGCTGAGATGTCTGACATCGTAGGTGATATGAACTTCATTAGCCTTGGTTTCGGTGGATCTATCGTGATGTCGTATTCTGATAAATTCGCAAACGTACCAGGAGATGACATCACAGTGTATGAAACTACCTGGGGTGATCCTTCATGTACACCAAATGTTTCTGAAGCTGCTCTTGTAGAGTTCTCTCAGGATGGTATTAACTGGATTCAGCGCAATGCCTGCCACAATGGTTCTTACGATATTTCTCCTCTTATGTGGGCTAAATATGTACGGATCACTGACCAAACCAACCCAGCACAAAACATCACTGGAGACGGTGTTGATGCGTATGATGTGGATGGTCTGGTAGCTGTAGCTGACTACAACGAAACTGTTAACAATCCTGTTTGTGATTACGAACAAGGTGTTGCTTCTCAGTACGTTGGTGCTATGGGTAACTTCCCAGGAAGAGGTATCGTTGCACAGCGTAAATTATTCGCTAATGCAAACATCAATGAATTCAGTGGTTTGGTTATTCCATCAACCCGTGAAGTAAGTGGATGGTACAATTTCTGGTCAATTGGATTCGGTGGTCACGCTTGTTTCCAACTGCCATATGGTGTATTCGCTACTCCAGGAGCTGATTTCAAAATGTATGAGACTACCTGGAACAACCAGCCATGTCCAAACTATTTCGAGAAAGTGAACATCTTCGTTTCTCCTGATGGTGTAAACTGGGGTCCTGCTCACTACCTGTGTAAAGATGGTGATGTAGATTTCGGAAACGACTTCCCAGTTGTTAACTACGTTAAATTTGTTGACATCTCTAATCCTGCTGATTTCGGTGGTGGAGCTGACTCTTATGATATCGACAACATTTTCATCTATCAAACACCTCCAGGTTCAGCTGCTCCAGATGTTTGTGGTGTTCCTCAAGGTGGACGTCGTTCAGTTCCAGTAATGGAAAACATCTTCAACGAAGGTGGTGTTCCTGAAGAAATGTTCCCTCTTGACATCGTTGGAAGCAACGTCGTAACAGACAAAATTGCTTTCACTGCTACAATCGCTGAGCAAGGTGGATACACTTATTCAATCAGAAACCACACTGGTCAAGAAGTTCTGAACGGAGCTTTTGAAGGTGGTCTTTATGAAAATCCAACAGTAGAAGTTGCAACTGGCAAATTTGCTTCAGGGGTATACTTCCTGACTCTTTCTTCTTCAACTGGAAAAGAGACTGTAAAATTCATTAAGAAATAATTTCAACCTATTGAATTGCGAAAAAGCCCCGCCTGGTGCGGGGCTTTTTTATTTATACCGGCCCAATCATCAGACTTCTCCATATCTCTTCAGGCTAACAACTATTCCTTATCTCTCCTGATCGATATCATAAAATGTTCCCTTTTTCAGTACGTAGTTTCATGTAGTTAATGAAGTGAAATGAATAAGAAGAATTCAAAGAGAGAAAAACACGTGTTGGTGATTGAATCTGATGGACAGCGCCAGAAAGAAATCCAGGAGGCATTAAGTCATCAGAAAACCTGGAAGCTTTCTTTTTACAATTCTCCGGAGGTTTGTTTGACCTCGGTTTCGGTAACACCCATGGTCGTTTTTCTAGACATCGAACATTTTGCAAATGAGAGTTCAGATAGCAAAGCCCTTCACATTATCACAACGTTGAAAAGCAAGTGGGATGAAGTCGCGGTAATTGTGTTCTGCGATTCAGACAAAGAACACAAAGCAGCTGAAGCATTGAAGGCAGGTGCACTGGACTACATTGTACTGAACCAACACCAGTTTGCCCGCATGGAAAGTGAATTAACCTGGATTGAGCAGTTTCTGGACCAACGTTTCGAAGATAAAAAGGAAAAAAGATTTCTCCTCTACATGACTTTGGGTATGCTTATTTTTGTCATCACTTTGATTGTCCTTGATTATCTCGGTTATATTAATGAGGGGACCGAAACTGATATTCTGATAGGTGAAGATCGGAAGAGCA
>ERZ795056.3726-NODE-3726-length-16148-cov-9.031691_pt1 | contig 16148 bp, 12 predicted proteins | sample MGYA00375140_ERZ795056 | MGnify/ENA primary metagenome ERZ795056 (study PRJEB30185, sample SAMN05720227) | activated sludge metagenome | isolation source: Anaerobic digester | place: USA | collected 2015-03-09 ... | reverse complement strand
AGAATCATAATGGCCTGGCCTTCGTATTCTTCAAGGATGGTGTTGATGATCTGGTCTTCCGACTGGCGGATCATTTTTTCGCCGGTCACATACGAAAACGCTTCTCCGGCACGGGCATAGAGAAGGCGGAAGAAATCGTAAATCTCGGTTACTGTTCCAACTGTGGAGCGGGGATTCCGGCTGGTGGTTTTCTGTTCGATTGAGATCACCGGACTGAGGCCGTCAATCTTTTCAACTTCCGGCCGTTTCATTTCGCCCATGAAACTACGGGCATATGCCGAAAAGCTTTCCATATAGCGCCTCTGTCCTTCCGCATAAATGGTATCAAAGGCCAGAGAAGATTTCCCCGATCCTGAAATCCCGGTGATGACGGTGAGTTTTTCCCGGGGGATTTTCAGCGTCAGGTCCTTGAGATTGTGTTCCCGGGCACCATATATTTCAATATAGGTTTGAGCGGATGCTGAAAATTCTGGGACTTCAAATTCAGGGGTAACGGTTTCCGGATTCACAGATGGCGGTGGTTTGTTGGTTGTCGGTTTTTCTCAAAACGAAATCTCTCAATAATTGATCCGCTTCCGGATCGGCGATCTTAGTTTTGGCCGGATGATTCTTCTTTCTGCAATCGTTCGGCCAGTTTCTGAATGGTTTTTTCGACTTCCTCGTACCATTCATTGTCGTTGGTGGCGCTTTGAAGCGTCTCGTTCATCCCACCCAGTGTTTGTAGGAAAAACCGCTTCATTTCACCCACCAGCATGTCTTTTGTCCAGAGGTCAATCCGCATAATGGCTGAATTTTCTGAATCCCAGAAGGATAAGGCGAAGGATTTGGTTTTTTCAACCTGGCCCGGGTTGTCGGAAGCGTGCCATGAAATTTCTTCCGGAATATTTTGCTGGTCGAGCGTAACGTCGATGTGGATGGATGACTTTCTCATATTGAGTGCAAAACAAGACAGGTGACACGGGGTTTGAAAATTTTTTGTCTCTTTTTTTCAGGGGCTGAATTGCAGTGCGGAAAAGGGGCTGTCAACTATATTTCTTTGAAGTTTTTGCCCGATGCTGTAACCTTGCAGTTTTACGGACAATTTGACGGTTTCTACTTCCCATTCCAACGAATCCACCTTTGTGGTGATTCCGGTGTTCAACGACTGGGAATCCTGTCATTTGTTGCTGGCCAGCATTGAAAAAAGCACCACTCCTGATTATTACAGCCGGCTTTGTTTCTGTTGGGTAAATGATGGTGGTTTTGACGAACCTCCAGTTTCGTTGCTTCGTTCCGGCAAACAGGATCTGATTCTGGATCTGACCCGGAATGTCGGTCACCAGAAGGCTATTGCGCTGGGTATTTCATTTGTGGCCACCCATTTCCCTGGCCATGCAGTCATTGTGATGGATGCTGATGGGGAAGACCAGCCTGCCCATCTCCAGTTGTTGGCAGAGGCCGGAATAAGAGAAGACCGGATCATGTTTGCCCGTCGTACCAAACGGCACGAAGGGTTTGTATTCAAGTTTTTCTACCAGATCTACAAATTCGTTTTCCGGATGCTGACGGGTAAAAAGATTGCTTTTGGTAACTTCAGTTATATTCCTGGAAGACTGGCGGTTAAAGTGGCTCATGTGTCAGAAATCTGGAATCATTTTTCAGGTGGCATCATCAAATCCCGGATTCCATACAACAGCATTCCGCTGGAAAGAGGGAGGCGCCTGGCCGGAGAAAGCAAAATGAACTTTACCAGTCTTGTTCTTCATGGCTTGTCGGCTGTTGCAGTGCACGCCGATACCATGGCCGTTCGCTTGATGTTGTTTTGCATAGGTCTGGTGGTAATGAGTTTGTTCAGTATTCTGTCGGTTGCGCTGGTCAAATTCTTCACCGAGTTTGCTTCTCCCGGATGGGCTACCACTGTGGTTACCGGTTTTTCATCGCTCATTATGCAATCCTTTCTTGTGTCGTTGCTCCTGTTGTTTGTGGTATTGATGTATCGTACCCAGAAGCTCTTCATACCGGCCAAAGATTACAACGATTACATTTCCCGCGTCATAAAAGGCTGATGTTGATGAAACCCGGTTCGATCGCCGCATCAAGGATGCTTAGCCTTTCAAAAATCCTGTTTTTCGCTGTCCTGTTTTTGTGGATCGGTTTGCAGCTGGGACTGAAACGGATTCTCATTTCCAGCTATGCACCTGATCTTGGTGGTTTTGAACGGAACGTGATCTGGGGAATTCAGCAGATTATGTTGGGCAAGCCTTTGTACACCAATCCGGATGCTGCCCCCTTTGCGATTATTCAATATATGCCGGCCTGGTATTATCTGGTGGCTACTCTTGGGAAACTTCTGTCGATCGACCCCCTGAATGCCCATTCGGTGTATTCATTGGCCCGCACATTCAATGCCGTTCTTAGTCTGGCATCTGTTTTTATTCTGTACCGAATGGCCACCCGGCATTTCCGGATTCCACAGACCATTGCTATTTTCATTTCATCAATCGCATTTCTCTGGATGGAAGCTTTCACCATTTCCGGACGGCCCGATTGTTTCAAAGGCTTTGTTTTTCAGTGCCTTATTTATGTTCTGTTGCAGTATCCTTCCAAACGGAAACGAGTAGTTTTTCCTCTGGCCATGATGCTTTCAGTCCTTGCCTTTTTTACCAAACAGGATGGACTTGTGTTCTGCGCCATCCTTCCCGTTGTGCTTTTCCTTCAGAAGGAATGGAAACAAATGCTGGTTACAGGTCTGGGTATTGCACTGATGATTGCTGTGGTATTCTCTCTTTTTCAGTTTGGGACGAACGGCGATTTTATCCGCAATGTGCTGGGTGGCCTCAATAACGGCATCAGCATTTCCTGGTTTGTGGGGGCATTCTCTGGTTATTTTTCTGTGATGGCTGTGCTATTTGGCCTGGCACTGGTGATGAGTCTGGAGTTTGTATTTGAAAAGAACTATGCCCTCCATGTACTGGCGGCCGGATTTGTATTCAGTTTTTTTCCGCAGCTGTTGTTTTCGCTTAAGTATGGATCTGGTCCCAATTATTTCCTTGAGTGTACCTTTATCAGTTTGCTTTTCCTGGGGATCATGCTACACCGTCTTTCCCTCAAATCTGTTTTTCAATATCCATTTACGCACTATCTGTTGGGTTCTGCCGTATTGTTGATGCTGTTTCTCACATCTGCTTTTCACTGGTTTACAGGAGGATTCCTTCATCAGGAAAAAGAGTTAAAGGTCAAATACGAACTGCAGAAAGAAGTTGTGGCCTGGCTGCATAGTCATGCAAGGCGGACTGATTTTACATCGCTTGTACTAATAAACCGGCAGTGGGAAGATCATACCACGACCTTGCTTGCCGACCATGTGGTGGCGCCGTGCCGGGATGTAAGCATTCAGGTGTTCAATGCGAAAAAGCAAACCGGATTTGGTCCGCTGAAATCAGTGGTGGAATCGGGAGAGGTGGATTTTATCGTATCCGATGGCCATTCAATTTCGCCGTTCCTGAAGTTTGATTACAGTGGTTTTCAGCAGGTGGCGGAAGTAGGAGGGTACACAATCTTCGCTCCCCGCAAATAAAAAAGCCCCGCTTTCGGCAGGGCTTTCATTTTTCAGACGGTATTGTTAGTCGATGATCAGCATGGCATCACCATAGCTGAAGAACTGATATTTTTCTTCCACTGCCTGCTCATAGGCTTTCATCACCAGCTCGTATCCACCAAATGCACAGGCCATCATCAACAGAATCGATTGTGGCATATGGAAATTGGTGATCAGGGCGTTGGCAATTTTGAAATCGTATGGCGGGAATATGAATTTATCGGTCCAGCCGGAGTTCAGTTTCAGACGGTTGGTTGAAGAAACAGACGATTCCAGAGCCCGAAGTGTAGTGGTTCCTACCGCACAAACCTTTCCTTTTTTGTCGAGTGAAAAATTTACACGATCCACTGTTTCCTGTGGAATGTTAAAGTTTTCGGAATCGGTTTTGTGTTTGGTCAGGTCTTCCACATCCACCGGACGGAAGGTACCAAGGCCCACATGCAAGGTCAAAGGGGCAACATCGACACCTTTCAGTGCCAGACGTTTTACCAGTTGTTTTGTGAAGTGAAGTCCTGCTGTGGGAGCCGCAACTGCTCCTTTGTGTTCAGCAAAAATGGTCTGGAAGCGTTCTTTGTCGGCTTCTTCCACATCACGCTTGATGTAGCGTGGGAGAGGGGTTTCGCCGAGCTGATCGATGAGACGGTAAAAGTCTTCACCCACCGCATCTGTCAGAAAACGGATGGTCCGTCCACGGGAAGTGGTGTTGTCAATCACTTCTGCCACCAGATCCGAATCGCCGAAATAAAGCTTGTTGCCAACCCTGATTTTACGGGCAGGATCAACCAGCACATCCCAGAGTTTGTATTCACGGTTCAGTTCCCGCAGAAGAAAAACCTCAATTTTAGCCCCTGTTTTTTCTTTGTTGCCATACATCCGGGCAGGAAATACTTTGGTGTTGTTTACCACCATGGTATCACCGTCATCGAAATAGTTGAGAACATCTTTGAAGACTTTGTGCTCGATCAGACCTGTTTTGCGGTGCACCACCATCAGTCGGGATTCGTCACGGTTTTCAGCGGGATAAAAAGCGATTAGTTCAGTGGGGAGATTAAAATTAAATTCGGATAGTTTCATGAAGTATTACGGTACTTGGTACTTTAAAAATGGCCGCAAAACTAAGCATAAAATCAGTGCAAAGCGGTAACTAAAATAAATAGGTATGGAATGTGCTGAAATTGCATCCCATTAAATTCCGGTTGTTTTGTGTTAATTGCCATTCAGGCAGGGATCGCCGGGTGTAATCCGGAATTGAGGCCTGAAAAAAGTCAGGTCTAATCCCTTGGTTGACAAGTAATATTCGATTAGTTTTGCAATCCTTTTTTGAAAAACGTCTTTCAGGACAATATGAATAACAATTCTACTCTTTCTACCGACGAGTTACCAGTAAACGACAATTCAACTGAGCTGTCTGCTGAGACTACATCGGTTTCCCCTGAACCTGCTGCTGAAATTTCAGAGGCAGGTGACAGTCCAATCGGGTCTTTCTCTGAAACCCCGTCTTCTGATGATCATTCTGAACCTGCTGTGGCTGAGGCGACGGAAACGGTTGAGGAATCCTCTCCGGAAGAGCCAACAGCTCTTTCTGATGAGCCGGCATCGATGCCGGAAGTTATGGCGGAAGCCGTTGTGGAAGAAACACCAATGGATGCAGTTGAAATACCGGAATCCGTTTCTGAGCCAGAGGTTTCTGCATCAGAAGAAGCTCAGCCGGAAGAAGTTCCTGCACCTCCTGCTGCTACCGAAATGGCATCAGAAGTTGAAATTCTGGTTGTGGAAGATCATGAAATGGAAGAGATGGAAAAGGAAGATGCGGAAGCCGTAATCGAAGACTATTCCGCTCTGGACAAAGAGCAGCTGGTGAAAATTGCCGAGCAGATGAACCGCGACAGTGATCCGGTTGTTGCGAATCGTGCGATTCAGAAAATCAAACCTTTGTTTGAGGCATTGTATGCTCAGGACAAAGCCGAGGCACTGGAGAAATTTGTAGCGGAAGGAGGAGATCCGGAAACATTTGAATTCAAACACCATGCCCTCGAGCAGCGGTTCCATCAGGCACAAAAAGGAATTTACGAAAAGAGAAAATTAAGTCAGGAATTCCAGCAGAAAGAAAGAGGAAAGAATCTGGAAGCCAAGCTGACCATTCTTGAGCAACTCCGTCAATTGGTTGACGACCATGAGCACACTCCGGGATACGATAAATTCAAAGTGATCAGGGAAGAGTGGAAAAAGATCGGACCGGTCGGACCTGAGCATGCTCAGAATCTGAACGCGTCGTTTTACTCCCTGATTGAGCGTTTTTACAGTCTGAGTGAAATTTACCACAATCTCCGTGATTTCGACCGGAAGAAAAATCTGGAACTGAAACAAGAGCTGATTGCCAAAATTGAAAAACTGGCTTCAGAGCCCATGATTTCAAAGGCAATGAAAGACCTGATGTCGTATCAGGATGATTACCGTGGCCTGGGTCCGGTGCCAAAAGATCGTCAGGAAGAAATCAAAGATCGTCTGAAAAAAGCGGTGGATGTGATCTACGAAAGACGCCGAGCATTCAATGATGAACGCAAAAAGCTGATTTCGGAAGAAGTGACCCTCAAAGAAGCAATACTGGCAAAAATGGTTGGGTTGGATTCGTTTGTTGCGACCGGTGTGAAAGAATGGAGAGAGAAGACAACGGAAGTTCTGGCCTTTCAGGAAGAATGGAAAAACATACCGGGCCGTTCCCGTGAAAAATCAGCGGAACTCAATAAGCAGTTCTGGAACTTGTACAAGAAGTTCATGCATGCCAAAGGTGACTTCTTCCGTCAGATGGAGAAAGCCAAGCAGGATGTCATTTCAGCCAAACAGGCTTTGATTGATGAAGTGGATAGCCTGAAGGAAGGTGAAGACTGGGATGGCATTGCCAACCGTATGAAACATCTTCAGGGCGAATGGAAGAAAATTGCTCCGGTTTTTGGTAAAGAAGGGCAGAAACTGTACGATGCTTTCAGAGCCGGAATGGACCATTTCTTTACAAGACTACGCGATCAACGTTCAGGAGAAGACAAGATCCAGTCAGAAAATCTGGTTGCCAAGGAAGCCGTTTGTGCAGAAATTGAAGCCCTGGCTGCTTCAGGAGCAGGTTCCCGTAAAAAACTGGATGAGCTGAAAGATCAGTTCCGCAACATTGGTTTTGTACCGATGAAATCCATCCAGAAAATCAATGCCCGTTTTTCGAAAGCCATGATCGAGATGATTGATTCGGCTACTGAAATTCAGCCATACGACAAGGAAAAACTGAAAATTAATATTCTGTCTAATCGCTCTACCTATTCGACAGAAGGTGTGAAAACACTTCGGAATCAGGAGGGATATATTCAGAAGCGTTTGTTGCAATTGAGAAAAGATGTTGGAAACCTGGAAGACAATGTCTCCATGTTCAAAATGTCGAAAAATGCAATGGCCATGATCGAAGATGTTCAGAAGCGCATTAACCTTTCCAAACTGGAGATCAAAGAGCTGGAATCACAGCTAAAAGAGATCCGTAACGCAGAGAAGAACGGATAATCTGAATGTCCTTTGAAAACAAAAGCCGGGGAGAGATCTCCGGTTTTTTTATGCCTGTGAGGCAGGGAGTTGGACCGGATTGAATCGAAGGGTAACAGTTGTGCCCATTTCCAGTCTGGATTTGACGTCCATTTCGATTCCATGGATCTGCAGAATTTTGCTGGAAATCGCCATTCCAATTCCAAATCCTTCCTTCATCCGGGCCCTGGAAGACCGGTAAAATGGCTCAGTGAAAAAGGCAATGTCTTCTTCTGTCATCCCGATTCCTTCATCCTTAATACTGAGCTGCAGAGTATTATCCAACTGATCGAGAAAGCAATGAACCAATTTTCCGTCGGAATATTTACAGGCATTTTCAATCAGATTCCCAATGGCTACTTCCAGAAGGCTACGGTTCCCGACAATCAACGGTTCAGCTTCCAGCGAATCCGGAAGGCGGACTTCAATCTGTTTGTAGTTTTTGGTTTTCACCAGGCTTTCTACTATATCCAGGATGAGTTCATCCAGTCTGATGATTTCCTGATTGGAGGCCACTACTTCAGGGGAGGCCTGTGATAGCTCAAGCAAAGAATTTACAATGTGTTTCAGTCGGAGAGCTTCTTCAAATATGGCCTTGATGACATCTTTATAATATGGGTTGTCGCGATCCCGGTTAAGTGCAATTTCCGCCTGACCAATCATTGCAGCCAAAGGATTTCGCAATTCATGCGATGCATTCCGAACAAAACCAGACTGACTTTTAAACGAGTTTTCCAGACGGACCAGCATTGAGTTAAAAGTAAGTGCCAGCTGTGCAATTTCGTCGGTGTCGTTCTTGTATTTCACCCGTTTATCCAGGCTTTCTGCTGTGATGGAGTTTACCTGCTGGATAACCGATTGGATTGGCTCCAACGCTTTTTGGGAAAGGAACTGGCCGGCAAGTACCACAAAAACCAGAAAAACCAGAAAACTGATCAGCATGGTTTTCAGCATATTCTGAAGTTTGCTCGTGCCTGTTGCATCCACAGCCGAAGCGAAAATGTAATAGTCCTGGTCATCCAGATTGTAGGTAAAGCCAATGACATACCGGCCGTTTTCAAGGCTGGCTTCATATTCACCTGACCGCACAACAGCAATTAATTCCGGATCCGGTTTGAACGAATCCGTCTGCTCTGAATAACAAACCCGAAGATTGGTATCGAATATCTGGATGGTTTCTCCCCTCAGTACTTGTTTATACCGTTTGTTGATCTCATCAAATTGCTTCTGGTGCGGTTTGTCCTGATCCAGATGCATGGTGGCAACAGTGACGGCACGCTCTTTAAGACGGTCAAGAAAGGATTCGCTGGCGAAAATATACGCGAGAAAATAGTTGAACCCCAGAATTGCCAGCAGCAGAAACGCAACCAGAATGGTGAACTGAAGGGTAAGTCGGTGCCGGATTTCCACAGCCGAAATTACTCAGCACGCAACACATATCCCACACCTATCACGGTATGAATCAGCTTTTTTTCGTGCATCTTGTCAATTTTGTTCCGGAGGTAGTTTACATACACATCTACTACGTTGGTTCCGGTATCGAAATTGATATCCCACACGCTTTCAGCAATGTCCATACGGGAAAGGACTTTATTCCGGTTTTCAAGAAATACCTGCAGCAACTTGAATTCACGTGCTGTCAGAGTGATGGCTTTCCCATTTCGTTGTACTGACCGGGAGGACGTATCCATTTCCAGGTCCAATGCCGTGAGAATGGTGGGGGACTGGTTCTGGTGTTTCCGTCTTTCAATGGCACGAATCCGTGCTGCCAGTTCTGAAAACTGAAAAGGCTTTACCAGATAATCATCTGCGCCGGAATCCAGGCCGGATACTTTGTCTTTCGTACTTCCAAGTGAAGTCAGGATGATGATCGGAACTTTGGGATGCAGTTCTTTGAAATCTTTGCACAACACCAGTCCATTTCCATCGGGTAAAATGATGTCCAGTATCACCATGTCGAATTTATCCGACCCCATGTGGATTTTCGCAGTTTTGGAATCCAGGGCTAGTTCAATTGTGTGACCTTCTTCTTCAAGTCCTCTCTTCAGGTAGGTAGCGAGGTTGAGTTCATCTTCAACGACAAGAATCTTCATCATTCATTCAAAGTGCAAATAAGGTTCTACTGTAATTCCTGAAAGTGAAAGCTACATTAGAAAATCATCATAACCCGATTTTTTCATTTTCCTCATGGTGAGGAAGCTGAGATTCCTGCCCGATCATTCTATCAGGGATGACGAGCAACAAGATGTCGGTCCTTTCCTGTTTTTGAAGTTGATAACAGTGAATGGGTTTCGTAAGTTGCCACAAAATTGACAACATGATTCCTGCACCTCCTGATCCGGAAAGAAAACGTAAACTGGATGCATTTGACCGACTTCTCACTGTTATGGATGAGCTACGCCTGAACTGCCCCTGGGACAAAAAACAAACACATGAGTCTCTCCGGCACCTCACCATTGAAGAAGTGTATGAACTGGGGGATGCCATACTGTCGGGAGAGCAGGAAAATATCAAGAAGGAACTGGGCGATGTTCTTCTGCACATTGTGTTTTATTCCAGGATTGCTTCGGAAACAAACGATTTTAATATAGCCGATGTCATTGATGCCGTCTGTGAAAAGCTCATTTTCCGTCATCCCCATATTTATAGTAATGTGACGGCTGAAACCGAAGAAGATGTGAAGCGCAATTGGGAATCGCTCAAAAAGAAAGAGGGTCAGGAATTGACTTTGTCCGGTGTACCCCGGTCGCTGCCTCCTATGGTAAAAGCCATGCGGATTCAGGAAAAAGCCAGAGGAGCCGGATTTGATTGGGACGAACCCGCACAGGTCTGGGAAAAAGTGCTGGAGGAAATCCAGGAGTTTCGTGAGATCACTGTTGATGGAAAGGTGGATGCGGTGGAAGCAGAAAAGGAACTGGGCGATGTCTTTTTCTCTTTGATCAACTATGCCCGGTTCCTGAAACTGAATCCGGATCAGGCCCTCGAACGCACCAATCTTAAATTCATTATCCGATTCAACTACCTGGAGGAAAAAGCCAGAAGCAATGGCAAATCATTGAATGACATGACCCTTCAGGAAATGGATGTCTACTGGAATGAAGCCAAACTTTTGGTTTAGACGGATTTCATTTATACATTGCTTTTCAATCGTTTAGCCATTTCAACCAATGAGGATATTCTATACTCTTCTTATGCTGGTGTCACTCAATTTGTCGGGTCAGACACTGCAGACCTTTCACAGTTTTAAAGTGAAAGACATCCATAGCGACAGCATCTCTCTTTCTTCTTTTGCCGGGAAAAAACTGCTGGTTGTCAATACTGCTTCTTTTTGCGGATACACCTATCAGTTTGCTAAATTGCAGAAACTTGATTCGGTCTACCAGAATTATGGTTTCCGGGTAATTGGTTTTCCCTGCAACGACTTTGGCGGACAGGATCCCTATGCCGATTCCACCATTGAAACATTCTGCACCAACCAATATGCCATTACATTTCCGATGATGAGTAAGATCTCCATCCGGATTGGCGATACATCCGATGTGTATAAGTGGTTGCAAAGGAAAAAGCTCAACGGTGTTTCCAATGCTCAGGTAATGTGGAACTTTAATAAATTTCTGATCGATGAACAAGGTCATTGGAAGCGTCATTTCCTTTCACCAACTGAACCGAGCGATACAGCCATCACACACTGGATCACATCTTCAGTTACAGGTAATCTTCCACTGGTAAAACATAATTCAGGTACCCTTCTGTTTAAAAATCCGGTTGATCACCAATTGTATCTGGATAACCTGGATGAGGGTCGGGAGCCTTCCCGGATATCATTGATTTCGGTGGAAGGCAAAGTGGTGAAGTCCTGGATCTATCAGAATGGAATTGACCACATCGAGGAATCTGTTGCCAATCTGGCCAACGGAATATATACAATGGAAGTAATTCGGGGCAATCAGGCCGAACGGCACCGCATCATGATCTCGAAATAAGTTTCTGAAAGATGGGTTTTACAGCAGGTAGAACCCGTTTTCTTCCAGTTCTTCCAGAATGTCCTGCAAATGGCTGAGGTCCATCCATCCCGGACGCTCTTCTTCTCCTGAATTCAGATTGAATATCAGATCCGGAAACTGTTGGTGTAGCTGAACAATTTCGATGGCGGATTTTGGATTTTTGAGAATGCGCATTTGTCCGGAATCCATGCCCGCTTTTATAAGGACGGTATCGTTCTTCTCTTCGCTGCGAATCTCTATTTCCAGACTTTCTGATTCGCGGTTTTCACAATTTGAGTCTGAAACCGAGGTGATGAACTGAAGATCATTCAGTTCCGGTACTGTCCGTAATGCAGGATCTTCGACAATCCAGGTGTTGAGTTGCCAGGCATCGGCTATTTCACGTAGTATGCCCGGATCGTTCCCTGAAAACTCGCCCATCCATTCCACACCTTCTATCCATGCCCGAATAGCCAGAAATGAAGTCGGATCAAGGCGTGTATTTCCCGATTCATCAAAACAAATGGAAAGGTACTGTACGCCCATACCCGCACAATAACGGGCATCGGTCAGGCTGGAAATATCCGAAACTTTGATGCGGATCCGACTCATATTCATAGCGTTTGCAATTCCCTGGAAGCGGTTTCAATCATGGCCGCACAATCAAACATTTGCATTTCACGAAAATGCCCGGCATGAATCTGAAGGCCAATCGGCATGCCAGACTGATCTTTACCAAACGGAACACTGATCGCGGGAACACCGGCGAGATTGGCCCATACAGTGAAAATATCGGCAAAATACATTTCCAGCGGATTCTTTGTTTTGGCTCCGAGAGGAAAAGCAGTGCCCGGCGTTGTGGGCATCAACAGGAAATTGTATTGTTTGAAAACCTCCAGAGCAGAGTTCTGAATGAGTCTTCTTACCTTCTGTGCTTTGGTAAAATAAGCATCGTGGTAATCCGCACTCAAGGCAAACGTGCCCAACAGAATCCGGCGTTTCACTTCCGGACCAAAACCTTCCGTTCGGGATCGTTTGTAGGTTTCTTCCAGATTTCCAGTCTCCGTAGTGCGATGACCGAAGTGCATACCATCAAAACGTGAAAGGTTGGTGCTGGCTTCCGAGGTTGTCAGTATATAATAAGTGGGGAGAACGTAGTCCAGGTAGGGGAGGTCAATGGCCTCCACAGTGTGGCCTGCTTCCTGCATTTTGCTAATCAGATTCCGGCAAGCCAGTCGTATTTCGGGTTGGATTGCGTCTGAATCGAGGACATCTTTCCAATAGGCAATCCTGTATTTTTTTGTTCCCTGGATGGCAGCGGAATATCGCTCAACCGGTTCTGCACTGCAGGTAGAATCCATCTGATCGGCTCCCGCCATGATTTCCATGAGCAAAGCCGCATCGGCAACAGACCGTGTAATGGGGCCAATGCAATCAAATGAGGAACCGTAGGCCACCAGTCCGTTTCGTGATACACGTGAATAGGTTGCTTTCATTCCCACCGCCCCGCAAAAAGCAGCCGGCTGGCGTATCGAACCGCCTGTATCAGAGGCGATGGAGGCAAAGCACATATCAGCCTGAACCGCCACAGCAGAACCACCGGAAGAACCGCCGGGTACTTTGGAAGGATCTGCGGCATTACGGACGGGGCCGAATGATGAATTTTCGTTGCTGCTTCCCATCGCGAATTCATCGCAGTTCTGCCGGCCGATGATGATGGCATCTTCGTCCAGCAATCGCTGAATGGCAGTGGCAGTAAACAAGGACCGGAAACCAGTAAGTATGGAAGAGCCAACCGTCACCGGGTGGTCTTTGTAGCAGAAAACGTCTTTGATTCCGAGCACCATACCGGCAAGTCTGCCGGCAGTGCCATTTTTTATTTTGAGATCGGTCTGGCGGGCCGCTTCCAGACTTTCGTCCCGGTACACTTCCAGAAACGCACCCAGTGAAGAATGCCGGTCAATGTTACCGAGAAAATGTTGAACCAGACCCAGAACCGTTTCTTTTCCGGTATTCAGATCCTTCTGAATATCAGAAAAACTGGCGTAGGCTTTCAAACGCAGTTAAAAGGAGATCAGGATGATTTTTTTGATTCTTCTTCAATCGAATCCTTGATGTCTTTGGTGGCATCTTTGAATTCGCGGATTCCTTTTCCTACACCTCTGGCCAGTTCGGGAATTTTCTTGGCTCCAAACAAGAGAACCACCAACGTGATGATCAGAAAAATTTCACCTGCACCGAGGTTGCCGAGGAATAAGAGGTTCGAAAGCATAAGACGAATCGTTTCGTTGAAATAGTCCGCAAAGGTAGGGTTCCGGATTGTATTTCCGGTGAAAAACTGACGAAAATAACCCGGACCTTATCCCACCACCTGCGTCTGTGCTGAAATTTGGCTGCAACTTTCAGTAAGTCAGGATGTTCAGTCCGTTTCTCAAATTCTGAAACAATCGGGGAACTGTCTCTGTTTTTTTGTTCAAATACTACCTGCGATTTATTCTTCTGCCAGCTGATTCCGGTTGCCAAAAAATCGGGGGTAAAACGTATATTTGCCGCTCAAATCAACGCTTCATGACCAGTCCTGCTTTTTACAAAGAAGCTTTTTCTTCCAGACATAACGGACCAGATTCCAACCAGAAAAAACAAATGCTTGCCGAAATTGGTGAAGCAGATCTGGAGTCGCTCATTTCCAAAGTTGTTCCACCTTCCATCCGGCTTTTGCAGGACCTTCGCATTCCGGATGCTATTTCGGAAGTGGAGTTTCTGGCACGCTTCAAAGCGCTGGGTGCGAAAAACAAGCAGTACCGTTCCTATATTGGAACTGGCTACTATGGAACAGTAACACCAACTCCGGTTTTGCGAAATGTACTGGAGAATCCCGCCTGGTACACTGCCTACACACCTTACCAGGCAGAAATTGCCCAGGGAAGAATGGAGGCACTGATTAATTTTCAGACGTTGGTAATGGATCTTACGCAGATGGAAATTGCCAATGCTTCTCTTCTCGACGAAGCGACCGCAGCCGCAGAAGCCATGCACCTGTTGCATGCTGTACGGAAACCTTCCAAAGCACAGGCCAAAACCATATTTGTTTCCGATAAATGCCACCCTCAAACCATTGACCTGGTTCAGCTACGGGCCGAGCCGATTGGCATTCAGGTTGAAGTGGGAGATGTAACCAAACTCGACCTTACCCGGCCTGAGTTGTTTACTGTATTGATCCAGTATCCTGATACTGAAGGAAACATTGCCAACCACCGTGATTTCTGCGCTTCTGCAAAAGAAAACGATGTGTTTGTTTGTGTAGCCACCGACCTGATGGCTCTTACCCTTCTGGAAGCTCCCGGAACATGGGGAGCCGATGTTGTGGTAGGTTCTGCCCAGCGATTTGGAGTGCCTATGGGTTTTGGAGGACCTCATGCTGCATTTTTTGCGACCAAAGAAGAATTCAAACGCAACATGCCCGGTCGGATCATCGGAATTTCGGTGGATGCAGAAGGAAATCCTGCTTACCGGATGGCATTGCAAACCAGAGAACAACACATTCGCCGGGAAAAAGCGACATCCAATATCTGTACTGCTCAGGTGTTGCTGTCTGTAATGGCATCGTTTTATGCGGTTTACCACGGACCAACCGGCCTAACACAGATTTCATCACGCATACATGCCCTCACAAGAGGTCTTGCAAAAGGATTGAAGCAAATGGGAATTCAGGTTCTGAATGATCATTATTTTGACACCATCACCCTGACTTCAGATAAAGCCGATGTGATTCATTCCATCGCCCGCCAGCATGAAATCAACTTCCGGGTTTTTGGTTCAGAGCCGGGTAAAATCGGAATTTCATTGGATGAGACCTGCACGCCAAACAGTGTGAAAGACATCCTGATGGTGGTTGCTCAGGCCACCGGAGCTCAGTTGCCAGGTTCTATGGATCAGCTGTTTGACAACGAGATGCCGGCTGGTTCCCTCAAAAGGACCACCCCGTTCATGACACATCCGGTGTTCAATCAGCACCACTCAGAACACGAAATTACCCGGTACATCAAACACCTGGAAAATAAAGATCTGTCACTGGTTCATTCCATGATTTCATTGGGCTCCTGTACGATGAAGCTGAATGCCACGACGGAAATGATTCCGGTAACCTGGCCGGAGTGGAATTCTCTTCACCCTTTCGTTCCAGCTGAACAAGCCGCTGGTTACAGGGAAATGATGGAGAATCTTAGCAACTGGCTAAAAGAAATTACCGGTTTTGCAGGAATCTCTCTTCAGCCAAACTCGGGTGCTCAGGGCGAATATGCAGGACTGATGACCATCCGTGCCTGGCATTTGTCACGGGGACACGCACACCGCGACATTGCACTGATTCCGACTTCGGCACATGGAACCAACCCTGCTTCAGCTGTTATGGCTGGAATGAAAGTGGTTCTTGTGGCTTGCGACAACCGCGGAAACGTAGATGTCAATGATCTGAAAGCCAAAGCTGAACAGCACGCCGAAAACCTTGCTGCTTTGATGGTAACCTATCCATCTACACATGGTGTGTTTGAAGAAGCCATCCGTGAAATTTGTGAAACCATCCACAAACATGGAGGCCTCGTGTACATGGACGGTGCCAACATGAATGCCCAGGTAGGTCTCACCAGTCCCGGAACGATCGGGGCAGATGTTTGCCACCTCAATCTGCACAAAACTTTCTGTATTCCACATGGTGGTGGTGGTCCTGGAATGGGACCCATCGGCGTAGTGGAGAAACTCGTTCCGTTCCTGCCGGGTCATGCCATCGTGAAAACAGGCGGCGACAAAGCAATCAAATCGGTTTCTGCCGCTCCTTATGGTTCCGCTTCAATTCTGGCTATTAGTTATGCCTACATCCAGATGATGGGTGGAAAAGGGTTGAAAGAAGCCACCAGCATGGCCATTCTGAATGCAAACTATCTGAAAACCAAGCTGGAAAAGTACTTTCCTGTTTTGTACACGGGTTCCAACGGATATTGTGCCCACGAAATGATTCTGGACATGCGCTC
>ERZ795056.3719-NODE-3719-length-16183-cov-6.113343_pt1 | contig 16183 bp, 15 predicted proteins | sample MGYA00375140_ERZ795056 | MGnify/ENA primary metagenome ERZ795056 (study PRJEB30185, sample SAMN05720227) | activated sludge metagenome | isolation source: Anaerobic digester | place: USA | collected 2015-03-09 ... | reverse complement strand
CATCCTGAACCGGAGAGTCTGCAATTGATCAATTCCGATGATGCGTTTCCCCGGTCTCCAGTATTTTCTTGCCTGATTGCCAGCCCGATCGGGCCGGGCTACACTTGAAGCGAGACCACCAGCCGGAGTGTACGCGCATGCGGATCATGTGTGCGATCCTGAGCCTGATCCTGACAGGTCTGACCTGTCCCTTCTCTGCCGGTGCGGTTTCCCCGGTGCGGATCAGCGGGTTTCTCTGTCTCGACCCGGATCTGCAGATTCCGCCCGAGGGCCGACGCGTCACAATATCCCTTGAAGACAGGAAGTGGCGTCCTGTCGCCCGCACTGCTCTCGCTGTCCATCCCGGAGATACCAGGATTCCCTGGTCTCTTTCCGTCAGTCAGCCCGATCTGGCTCCGGGCCGCCTGTATCTCGGCTACAGAATCAGCGAAGATACAGGAAGTCACGGGCGGGGCTGGTGGTCACCCGATGGCACCGTGTATGACCAGCGATCAGCGGGACAGATTCTGCTCTCCAACGGAAACGCAAACCAGATCCACCTCTGCATCCTCCGCGGAACAGGGCTGCAGGGCAGACTGTATCTCGATCCGGACAACAGGCCACGCTCCGTCGGCATCCGCTTGATCGACCAAAGCGGGCGCAGCAGGGGAACACGCTGGTACCCGGTTCACCCCGACTCCACCCGAATCGACTGGGCACGGACCTGGCCCCCGCAGAGCGCACCAGAACGGGTCCGGATTCAGATCATCCTCCACGCCCAACACTCGAAGCGGACCTTCTGGGGACGGGGCAAGGGCTTGACAGTGGATCCACACAAAGCCGATGAATACAGCCTCTCCACCCGCAACCGGCTCGTCCTGGAAGATGCCCTTGTCGACTGAAAGGGGCGGAGAGTGAAAAAAATTCTTGCACTCGCCTCCAGGAGGAGGCATACTCTCCCCAGCACACGCGCCGGGCGTTCCTTTCTCTCGGGACAGGACGCACAAGAGAGGCGCGTATTTTTTTGTCCGGAGTCCTGGCATGACTGTCCCATACGGCAAAGGCTGGCTCTCGGTCGATGACCAGATCGAGCTGCTCGCCTTGCGCGGCCTCACCATCGACGACCATTCGGGAGCCCGGGAATTTTTCAGCCATGTCAATTTCAACCGTTTTGACAATTATTGCCGCTCCTTCGAATCAAAACGTCACGTCTTTCTCCCGGGAACCAGTTTTTCCGATGTCATGGCCCTCTATGATTTTGACGGTTCCCTGCGCGAGCTGCTTTCCCGTGCCATCCGGGTCTTCGAGATCGATCTGCGCACGATCATCGCTTCGGCCTGGGGCTCGCGCCATGGAGCCTTCGGGCACCGCAACCGCAACAACTTTTTCAGGTCGTTTGCCCACGCCGACTGGCTGACCGGTCTCCAGGGGGAAACCATCCGTTCGCGCGAGTTCTTTGTCAAACACTACCGCGAAACCTATCAGGAGTATCCAGATCTTCCCGTCTGGATGGCCGTCGAGATCATGCCCATGCGCTGGCTCTCGGCCATGTTTTCCGGGATGAAACGCCCGGACCAGGAGCCAATCCTTGCGCGGTACGAAGTATCACCCGTGATCCTCGCAAGCTGGCTGCACCACCTGACCTACGTCTTCAACCTGACAACGCACCATGCCCGGATCTGGGACCGGCTCTGGTCGATCAGTCCCAAGCTCCCCCGCGCCTTTGACTGGATGCCGCCCTCCCTCCCCGCCGGAAACCGGTTGTTCTCGACCCTCCTCATCCTCTCGCATCTTTTGTCGCGTTGCCCCCGCCAACGGGCCATGACCGCACTCTGGCGGGCATCCATCGAATCCCATATCGATACAATCCCCCCGGTCCCGGATGCGTTGTTCCGGATGGGCCTCCCCGAAGACTGGAAAAACCATCCCGAATGGATTGCCCCATGAAACGATTCGCACGCGTTGCTTCCTGCTGCCTGATTCTCCTCTCCTGCACGGGCGGACCGGCCCCAAAAAGCCGGGTCCCGCTCATCCTGCCCGGACTGATACTCCCCTCGGGCACACTCCCCTCGCCCGACCTGACCAGATCCGGTATCCCCGCTCGGGTGATCGATCTCGCGATGGACGCCGTCTACACCCCGGGCCCTGTCAGGGTCAACGCCGTGCACCATGTCACGATCCCTGTCATGGACCACCCCTCGCAAATCCTTCTCTCGATTTCCGCCTCGGGCCAGACCGGAGCCGGAGTCTTCCGCCACAAAAACAGCATCGACCGCTACCTCGGACTCTCCTTCACACTCAGCAATGCCGCCCCTCTCACCCTCACAACGGTCTTCAGGATCCTCGTACTCCCGCTTGACTATTCATCTTATTTGGTGAACAACCCCGGGCTAGGGAACAGACCGGATGAAACGGAATGGAGTATGCCTTCGCAATATATTGAATCCGATCATCCTTTGATTGTTGCGATTGCCGGGGAGATGCGCAGACAGACGTCCGCCCCCCTCGCACTTGCCCGCCAAGCCTGGGCCTGGCCGTCCCGCCATCTCAGGTTCGCACCACAGACACAGGCCAGAGGAGCCGTCTACGCCGCACAACACAAAACCGGGGACTGCACGGAATACGCTGCCCTGACCACCGCCATCTGCAGGGCAACGGGCATCCCTGCCCGCATGACCGCCGTCTTTACACTTGGGGATGCCAGGGAACGCACGTTCGCCCTGCCCAATCACAGTGCGATTGAGGCCTTCCTCCCTGACAGACAAGGGAACGGACTCTGGCTCCCCCTTGACCCCAACCTCAGTCTGGGCCGAATGGATTCGATACACGGCTTCGGCAAGACCGCCAACACGGTCATCCGCTTCAGTCGGGAGGGATCATGGACCTGGGGAAACTCGATTCCGAAACACATCCGCCAGCAAGCCGGTTTCGGGGTCTCGGTCAGATGGACAGCCCGCGTCATTGACGAGGGACAGGCAGGGGCACTCTTTTCCCGCTATCAACGCTGACTGTCAAGCCATCGCTCCGGAAAAACACGCTCCTTGATCGAAGCACCGCACAGGACCGTGACCGGTATGAAGGAATCCGCAAGAGCAGCCAGGTCCCGGACCTCCCGCGCCGCTGCCGGATACCATCCGTCCAGCCCCGCCCCCTCGATGATCAGCATGCGCCGTGCCGTCACCGCCCGGGACCGGTCCGGGCCCGGCGTGTCCGCTGCCAGAATCCTGCGGACCGGAGTCTGTTCCCCGAGAAAAGAACCTTGATACACCAGGAATTCGAACGGGAGATCGGCCGCATCCTGATCGGTGCAGATCTTCCAGAACGTCTCGAAGATATCCTGGGGAGCGATAGGCCATTGCCAGATCATTCCCGGAACGCCTTTCTGTTGGACAGATCAGTACAGGAATTTGCGGAATTTTACCGGAATTTCTTTACCCAATACGGTATACTTGATCTACCCGGATTCCTCGCTTGTGAATTTTTGCAGACGTATTCGTTTCCGGCACAACAACCCTTGGAGGGGTACATGAAAATCTTGCTCGGATGTATGCTTGTCTTGTTGTTTTTCACCGGCTGCGGAGATGATGAAGTAGATCCGTCACAGCCGGTCACCGTCAGACTGTATAGTGAACCGGCACTTGACGGGCTGGTGACCTCGGATGGACGGATTGATACCACAGCGGCCGTGGTCAGTATCGGAGACGATGCCTCCGACAAAATTCTGCGGGCCATCCTCAGCTTCAACGTCAGCAGCATCCCGTCCGGAAGCACCATCTACTCGGCGACGCTGCATGTCTATCAAACCAATGGATCAAGCGGAAACAGCTACGGAACCAACAACCTGGATGCCGTCTTTGTAGATTGTATCAGCTTCACGACGTTTTCCGCCCAACTCTACGAACCGACTTCGGTCGTCACAGCCAATTTTGCCACGCTTTCCACAAATTTTGTTCCAAATTCCTGGCAGAGCGTAAATGCAACCACCTGTCTCAGAGACGAACTCGAACAGCGCAGGACGGGCCGGCTTCAGTTCAAGCTCTACCACCACATCGAAAAAGACAATGATTCGACAGAAGACAGTGACGCCTGGGTGATGGGGGATGCCGTCACCAACAGGCCTTGTCTGGTGGTCACCTATACACGACCCTGACGAATTTCGCGCAATCCCGGTTTTTCCGTTTTTCGTTGACAGCTACCCCCTTTTGGAAGAGTGTGTCCAGAAGGGGTGTTTTCAGCACAAAACTTACTGTGACACACATGCCCCATGTAAACGAAAGGAATTGACAATGAAAGCTCCGTGGATTACCAGTCTTGTTGCACTTGTTTCCCTTCTGTCCCTGCAGGCCTGCAGCGTTGCCCCCGAAATAACCGGGACTGCAGACGATGAATTCTTGCCCGCTCGGGCTGCCGTTTTCACCGAAAATTTCTCCCTCCCCCAGTCCGTCCGGGACTATTACCGGAGTGCATACGGGAAGTCAGGCAGTGCACTCAAGACCGCCCTGCGAAGCATCATCTCCGCCGGATACGTCGACAAGGGCTACAGCGGCCTCTGGACAACGTACAAGACATCCGATGTTACCCCTGCCGGAAAAATCTGGGACCTATACTCAAGTACATCCCTCAACGGAACAGGCACCACAGCCTCCTACTGGTATACCCCGGTCACCTCGCAGTGCGGGACATACTCAGCCGAGGGCAGCTGCTATAACCGCGAACACATGATTCCTCAAAGCACCTTCGGCGAAAAGGCCCCCATGGTCAGCGATGCTCATCATGTCACGGCAACCGACGGCAAGGTCAACGGCATGCGCTCCAACTACCCGCACGGAAACGTGGCCACGGCAAGCTGGACCTCGAAAAACGGGGGGAAACTCGGCAGCGGAACATCCGCCCAGGGATATACCGGGACATGCTTCGAGCCCCGTTCGGATGCCAAGGGCGACATCGCCCGGATTTATTTCTACTTCTGCGTCCGCTATTACGGAAACACCAGCTGCACTGCCTGGGCCTCAATGAATGCCGGCGCAAAACTCAAGAGCTGGGCCCAGACCCTCTACCGCTCATGGGCCTCGGCAGACCCGGTCAGCCAAAAGGAGCGCACGCGCAACAATGCGATTTTCTCGATCCAGAAAAATCGCAATCCCTTTGTTGATTACCCCGAACTCGCAACCATGATCGATTTCGTCAACTGACCCCTTCCCGGGATCAAAGAACAGACGGGTCGTGCCGCACTCCGGTACGGCCCGTTTTTCATTTGAGGAGATGCTTTCTCTCCCCTGTTTACATCTCCAATAACAATCACGGAAATCTGCTGTATACCGGGTATCATGTCTCAGGGGAGGTGCCTGTATACAGATCCATCCCGACCCTCGCACAGAGGGCTCTTATGGATACAAAAAACCGCCCGAGGAATTGACTATTTTTCCGATTGCGGAATCTTTGTCCAATATTCGCGGGACAAAGATTCCCGTACCGTTATCAACGCCACCCCCAAAAAAACATGGGTTGCGTCCCACCACGACTTGTTGATATCTTTATTACGCATGCTTGCCATCTTTCAGCTGTTCCCGGTGATGATCAGGAGTACAAAAGAGGGAAACGATGAAAATTGATCTGACAACTCTGGCTATTTTTCAGGGGATAATTTTTTTGGCAGAAGGAGCCCTGTTTGCATACCAGTCAAGAGCGCACCCGGTCAGCCGGGCTGTCAAGTACTGGCTAACCGGCTCGTTTTTACTGGGGGCCGGCATGCTCTCCATGATGTTCGTATCATACGACAACCTGAAGGTACTGGCTCTTCCGTCCAATGCCTTGCTCATTGCCGGACTGCTTTTCCTCTATGCCGGCATACGCCGTCTCTACAACCTCGCCTCGGCACGCTGGGTCCTCACGGGATTTTTCATTTTCTGGTCGATTCTCTATTACTGGCTGATGTTCGGCCCGAATGATCTGGCGGCAAGAACACTCGTGATTCATCTGGGAATATTTTCCATCGCCCTGGCATCCGGACTGACCATCCTCCGGCATCGCGAAAAAAAACTGGCGACACCCGAAACACTTTCAGCCTGGATCTTTCTGGGCTATGCCGCGTTCTCCCTGTGTATCCTGACAATCATCATGCCTGACGACAATACCTATTCCTCGCAGCATACCGGACTTGTGGTCGCCTTCATGTACCCGGCCTTTTTTTCAATCCTCTGGACCTTCGGTTTGAGCGGGATTCTCAGCCACCGGAGGAACCTTTCACTGGCCGGACGGGCCCCCGTCCCCCTCTCGTCCGTCAATCTTTCATCCCGGGAAAACGAAATCGCCATCCTCCTCCTGCAGGGACTTTCGTACGACGAAATCGCCTGCCGCTCCTGTATCTCCAAAAACACGGTCAAAACACATGCCAAAAATATCTATGCAAAATTCGATGTCAATAACCGTGTCGAGTTGATGCGGCACATTGCTCCGGATGCCGTCGAGCCGGCCCGGCCCGCCAAACCGCTTTTGGTCTCCCGTACGGACCGTGACCGCTCGGACGAGTTTTGACCAACAGCGCACGGATCCGACCTTCTGATTCCGTGCCTGCAGGTCAGGATTCCCCGCGCGCAGGTTCTGTCGAACACAGCCTGTCCGCAGGCTTCAATCCCTTGCGGTGTTTTTTTGGTGAACAACCTTGGGCCACAAACGGGCTGTTCTTGTCCCTGAATCGCTGCCATCAGCGATGAACCGTTGACAAAAGATGGCACACGGCATTTCCCGGACCAGACAGAACGATCCGTTCTCAGTTTTCCCTGAAAACCCCTTTCAAGGAACTCAAGCCGAGATAGACTATCCGCTGTTCGACGTTCCCGAGATCCTCCTCGTCCCCATACACGATAAAACCGGCAAAACGCAGCCCCTGCATCTCTCCTCCGGCAACACGGGAAAAGTCCGGGTTGACCCAGATCAGTTCTCTCCAGTTGTTGAATCGAATCCGCCCCATGAACAACTCGTATTCCCGGCCTGTCGCATCCGCAACAAGAAGGGATATGCCAAGATTGGTGTTTCTTCCTTTTACCCAGACTGAACAGGATCTGAGACGGACAAGATCGCCGTGCAGGACCGTCTCACGGGATGGACGGATGATGTACCAGGAAGGCCGCTTGGCATTGGGAAACGGCAATGTCAAGCCGAGAACCCTGGCTTGCCGGCCCGGATCATATGACTTGTCACCAATATGCTGAAAAAGAGTTTTCAGCAAAGGGGAGTCTATGTATCTCTGCCGGATCAGATTTGTTCGCACCTGGATATCGGCGGCCCCATACTGGATGCTCCAGGCCGTGACATCCCGATACTCGAAAAGTGGAAGTGTACGGGATGGAAGCTCCCCTGAGGAGAGGCTTCCCGCAAGTATGACGGTACAAAAAACCACCAGACATTTCATGGACGACCTCCATTCAGCTGAAGAATGACACCGGCCGCCGTCAGACAGACACTCCGCGATGGATGATCCAGACAGGGAACCAGTTGCGCAATATGCTCCTTGTCCCCGGTCTTTCCATACATTTCAAGGATCATAATCCTTTCGGCAAGTGTCGTCTCCGCTTTTTGCAACATCCCGACAACATCGTTGGGAAGGGTTTTCAATCGCCATCCCATGATCTCCTGCAACCCGACAAGCCGGATCTCTGCAGAAGGACTCTGAATGAACGAGTGCACGATATTCCGTTGTGATGGTGAATCCGGTGAATCGACAACAAGACCGGCGACAAGCCGTTGCAGGGTATCCGGAAGTTGTTCATAATCACAAAAAAATGCATCGACATGGTTTTGCCGGGCAGCGCCCGCATAGAGATGGGCCAGGGCGTCAAGAATCCGGAACCACAGGCTGGAGTCCTTGGCATACTGAACATCATAGACAGGCTGGTGTACAGTTTTTTTCACCCTTGCCCTGTCCGTCGCGGGCAGATCCGGATATTTGTCCGTCATGATTCGTTCGCCATCCAGAGTATACAGAGCACTGGCATACCCCTCAAATTTGGATGAGTATACTTCCCTCGTCACGCCATGCCTGTACAACAAGGCTTGATACAGAATGTTCTCCCAGTAATGGAAATAATCCGGCCTTGGATTCCGGTATTCATACACCAGACCAACCAGCATTTTGAGTTCGATGAGCAACTCCGCGCAAGGAAGCCTGTTTTCAAGGGCCCAAGTCAACAACGCATTCATTCTTTGAATACCCTTGATGGTATGAACCATTCTCCTGTAAGCCTTGAGATAGCGGTGTTCGGATGTTTTTGCATACATCGCCAGGAGATACATGGCCCTCAAAACCGACAGGTTCCCCTGATCCATCTGCGTGGAAAACCTGTAGAAAGGCTTGTGAAACAGGGTGCTCTTTTCATATCCCACGAGCCCGAAGAGTTTGAAGCTGTCAAAATATTTGAAGACGTACTCCTGGTTTTCCAGAAGAATCTTCATGGTCGCTTGAGGATCCATGCGATAGAGGCTCGCAAGGCACTCATACTTCCAATACTCGAAGCCGGGTTCCCGGCACATCGCTTGCTGCCCGGCCAGGAAGAGATCGCTCAGCGTCCGGAAGTATTTTTTCTGTCCGGTCAGGGGAAGCATCCGGATCGCAATCCGTTTGTCGGACAGATCCCGGCTCTTGAGCCCGTGCTCCAGAATTTCCCGGCAACGCTCCTGGAGCGAAGCGCCAATCTGGACAGGAATCCAGACCAAAAGCAGAATGAATAGCAGTTTTTTCATCACCACTCCCTGATAATGTGATCCCGATCAATCTCGGCGTTATGCCTGTCAATCTCGGCACACAAATACCGGATATCGATGCTGACCGGCAGACTGCCTCCCGGCAACGGGTCAATCTCGAAACCTGTCACCCATATCCCGAGACGCCGGGAGACGTGTGCGAGCGGATCCTCGTGCGCGATCCAGGGATGGACTCTGAAAGACAATCTGGTGAAATGCTCAAGCGTACCGAGACTCCGAGAGTGATGAACATCAAAATCAATCCCGTAGATATCCGTGCAATTCAGCGTCAAGGCATCAATACTCCCCGGTCGATCCTGCTGGTACCAGCAAAAGAGTCCAAGGGTTGTATATGGAATGTGCACCGGATCCTTGAATCGGACAAGGATCCGCTCCTGGACGAGTTTTTTCCCGGGATGTGGCGCAACTGTGAGCCGCATCCCGGTCAGCATGTGACGGTTTTCCCGCAGGTCCCGAATGATGGCTGTCAGAAACCGGTTGGTCGCGGTGATGTGGTGCCGGGAGATCTGGAGCGTGACCTTGTTGCCACCAGCGTGCTTGATGATATAATCGCCGGTTTGCTTGAACTCTTCAACGATGATGCCTTCGGTTGCATCCTCTTCTTTCGAGCCGTCAGCCCCGTCCAGAGCGGGTGCGAGCACTGTCCGGGAATGGATTTGATGGATTCCCAAAACGACAAAACAGATCAAGAACAAGATTCTCATTGCACGTCCCTTGCCGAGTGAATTACCAGGAGGTCAAAATAGAGATACAAGACGGTGTCCGATATCCATGGTGCAATCCGGATCTCAAAGCCGTCAAACCAGGCCGCCCCATCGTAAAATGACTCAAACAGCGGAATCATCATCCTGCGCCAACCATTATACCGGCAATAGGTCCCTCTTGTCGGCAACCTGGACTTGTCGACATCAAGAATTACGGGATAGAGCACAAAGTCGTGTTTGTCTTTTTGCAAGTAAAAATTCAATGAGCGAACATTCTCGATCCTGACCGGTTGCCTTGGTCGGATGCGGAGTATCCGTTCACCCGGGCTCGTAATGATATCTTTGATCCCGAGAACATAGTTTTGACGGGGTGAAACAGCCCTGGACGCCGGACTGAGGTCCCGTGCAAACATCGTTGCATATTTTTCAATCCTTTTTCTCGCTTCCACGGTATTTTCGATGCGCTGGATGATCAGAGTGTTTGTCCGACCTTGTGCTACAACACTCCCCGTCCACTGGACCGGTTGCTCAAAATCATCTATCAAGACATAATAGTATTCTTCTTCCGCAGTTTCCCGGGAACCTGCAACAAAAATCGGTACAAACCAGACAATCAAGAATCCGAAAATTGTTCTACACCACATAGGAACCTCTCCATCCCGAATGGTCATGGCACAACAGCCACAAGGCATTTTCAGTATAGCCTTGGCTGCCTTCTATCCAAAGCGAATAATTCACAAGAATCTGCCATAGAATTCATCTTCCACCCCGCGCCCCCAAAACAACCAGGCAGTTCACAATCGTGGGCAAGGAGTACAGAGGAACACAGCCAGACCGAACTGTGCCCGCTACCCCGCCGTTGCCGCGTCATCCATTGGCTGACGTCCCACAAGAACGGCACCGACATCGGCAGACCCGTGCCAGCAGAGATATCCATACACTGGCGATGAACAAAGACCCTGCATGCCGGTTCACGATCCGTACGCAGCACTGCAGCAGCAAAAGTCCCCGACCGACATCCCGTTCACATCCGGCGGGCCACCCGGAGACCATAATTGTTTCCACCACCATAGGGGAAATTGCTACCACGCTTGCCGGCAACAATGGAACTGGCATCCGAATTGAAATGCCCCCCCTCCGGACACGTTCACCACCGCTTGATGGACCGCGATAATCGGTCTGTCCCGTACCGGGCCAGGTACCAGACCAGTCCCAGCACCACTCCTCCACATTACCGCTCAGGTCATGGATCCCGAGCGCGTTGGCGTTCCTCCCTCCCACCGGCCTGGTGACACCACCCGCATTGTCAAGATACCAGGCCACCAGGGCTGTCTCTGCAGCATTGTTCCAGTCCGCCGCCGCTCCGGATGCATAATTGTAGGCTGCCCCGTAACTCGCGGCATACTGCCACTCACCCTCGGTTGGCAAGCGGTAGCCGTCAGCATCCCACTTGACATAGGGATAATCAAAACTGCCCGGAGTCATGTCAATACTCATTTCGTACACAACAGTCGTCGAGTTTTTAATGGGAGTCAGCATCGCGACATCGCTGCAATAGACAGGTGTCAGGCCGCTCATCTGGCTGTATGCGTTACACCAGACAATCGCATCCCTCCAGTTTATTGACGAAACAGGCTCGAAGCGGTCTTCCGTCGGAGCGGCCCCATAGACACCGTTGTGACCCTCACTGCCATCACTGCTCAAGAGATAGCCATTGGCCAGAGCCCACTGCCGGACCGCATACCAGAGTTCATACGTGACTTCATATCGCCCCAGCCTGAATCCCTGAATTGTATGGATAAACGAAGATGGAGCGACTTCTGTGTCCTGCTGGGTCCACGTTCCGCCCGCAACACTGACCAGTTCCCTCCAGGCGATCCCCGCCAGGGGATCCACGCTGCTGGACGAACTCGAAAGCGAAGAAGCACTGGATGCTTCTGAAGATGCAGACTCAACAGAGGACGAACTCGACATCGAAACGCCTGTCGAACCGGCCTCACTCGACATCGAAGCTGATGTGGAGGCCTGATCACTCGAGGATGTGGAAGCAGACGATGAAACTGTTGTTCCGGGTGCTGATTCTTCCATCAGGTGAGCCAGCAAACTCCATCCATTGGCCGCAGCGTACATGCCCAGGCTCCCGGACGGGACAATGATCCGTGTCAGACTGCTGCAACCCACAAAAACACTGTCAGGGGCAAGCCCACCCCTGCAATCAGCCCGGGTCCGCCCCGGATTGCCGAGTCGGAGGTCCCCCACACCAAGGGAGACCCGCCGGTGCTCTCATGCAACAGAGACCACTGCACACCGGCCATCAGGTAAGGATCCAAAACCGGGCTTGCACACGGGAACCAACGCAGCATTGCGGAAAAACCATACTGTGTTGCATCCACTGGCTCAAGTCCGACCGTGCCAACATCAAAACGAAGCTGACTGGCCAGCCAGGCACCCGCAATCTGCATGGAAAGTCCGATACTGAAACTTGCCCCGGGTTGCTCCATTGGAACCAGCCCAGGAACCCACAAACCACCAGCCAACTCCAATGCCAATCCCGATGGTTCCGACTCGAGCACTTCACGATATTCTTTTCCCCGGGTGATCTCTTCTGCCCGTCTTGAAACAAGCGTGTAAAAACCATACTCATAATGAACAATAAAGCGGCTGGTCAACAATTCCGAACCACGGATAACATCATCAATCCGTTGTCCCTTGCGCCAATCCCGTTGCAAAAGAATCTGCCGCAAATCAGCACTAGTGATCAAAACAATTGCAGAACGATCACCGGTGACCTCACGCATCCATTGGAGGATGGGCACACTCGTCCGATCTCCATCAGCAGACATTGTCCTGTCCGCAAGACCAGGATCCTTCGCAACCGCTGAAGCCGGGTACAAGAACAGGACACAAACCAAACACACCCACACCAACATGATCGGTACACGGCTTACCGCATTCAGGAACGCCACCCGATCATGCATATCGCTACCCTCATATTATGGAATATTGATACATTCTATAGCCCCGAAACAGAATCATCAAAATAATTCTGTAATGAGTACCCGATGACCTGAACAAACCGCATGTGCACACACGCCAACCTGGGGATACAAGTGGCGCTCGTATCCCGAGATTGCACCTTTTTTCAGCATTGCGGTTCTGTATTCTCATTGTCAATCCCGTTTTCATCAATCCCGACGTCGCCAACCCATGAATTACCGCTCATGGACCTCCCGCGTCCGCAGAACAAGACTGTATCTTTTTCGTCATTTGCTATATAATGAATATGTGTTCAGTTTACAGGGTTTGTCGCCTGACTACTTCTTTCAGCCAGATCTCCGCATCCCCATGAAAGAAGGAGTGCCCATGTCCACATTCATTGCCCCCCATCCGCTGGCACCGGTCGTCGATGTCGATCCGGCATTGTGTGTCAACTGTCACGCCTGCATCGCAGCCTGTCCCGTCAAGCACTGCAACAACGGGGCCGGCGATCATGTCACCATTGACCACAACACCTGCATCGGGTGCGGTCAATGCATCGATGCGTGCCATCACAAGGCCCGCAGGGCCCGGGATGATGCGGACCGGTTTTTCAGGGATCTTGAAGAGGGAAAAAAGATGGTGGCCTTTGTCGCACCGGCTGTCGCCGCCGTCTTTCCCGACAACTGGCTCCGCCTGAATGGATGGCTCCGGAGCATCGGTCTGGCGGCCGTCTTTGACGTCAGTTTTGGGGCCGAACTGACTGTCAAAAGCTATCTCGAGCATATCGCTGCAAACAATCCCAAGGCAGTCATAGCCCAACCCTGCCCGGCGCTCGTATCCTGGATTGAACTCTACAAGCCGGAACTCATCCCGTATCTCGCGCCGGCAGACAGCCCGATGCTGCACACCATGCGCATGGTACGGAAATACCATGACCAGTACAGAAATCACGCCTTTGTCGTCATCAGCCCCTGTGCTGCCAAGCGGAGGGAGTTCGACGAAACAGGGATCGGGGACTACAATCTCACCTTCAACTCGATTCTGGCCAGATTCGCAAGCCGGGAGAAAATAATCGCAGACTGGCCTGAATCCGGCTATGACAATCCCCCTGCCGAGCGCGCTGTCCTCTTTTCTTCCCCGGGCGGCCTGCTCGAAACCGCACGACGATGGAATCCCGATATCCACACCATTTCCAGAAAAATCGAAGGTCCGCACTGCATCTACCATTATCTTGAAAACCTCCCGCAATCCATCGCTGACGGGGACAATCCCCTCCTGATTGATTGCCTCAACTGCGAGTTCGGGTGCAATGGCGGACCGGGAACCCCGAACCGGAACGCTTCCCAGGACAGGATTGAAGCTGCAGTCACCAGACGGGCCAGATCCGAACGGGAGTACTTTACCAAAAAGTATGGCGCCAAATCGATTCCAAAGCTGCAACGGGCAGTCCGCTCGATCGTGGAATCACGTTGGGAGGAGGGGCTCTATAAACGCGCATACGTCGACCGGAGCCGCAACGTCTTCTGGAAAATGCCTTCCGAGTCGGAGCGCAAGCGCATTTTCGAACTGCTGGAAAAATTTCCTGATGAACAGCATCTGGACTGTGGAAGTTGCGGGTATGGAAGCTGCGACAAGATGGCCATCGCGGTATTCAACAACCTCAACCGTCCTGAAAACTGCCGTCTCTACAAACAACGCCGGGCAGCACGGGCGGTTTCGGACAGTTTTGACAGTGTAGCCGGACTCGTTGCCCATTCCGAAAAGCTGCAAGAAGCCATCCACCAGCTTTCTTCGATGGTCAACGAGATACAGCACAGCGCGGACATTGCAATGCAGGATGCCGATACACAGGACAAATCCAGCACGCTTGTCTCCCGTTCAATCGATTCCCTCATCTCCGCAGGCAATGCCATTTCAGACTTCTCTTCCTCCATCGCACGGATCGCTTCACAGACAAAACTCCTTGCCTTGAATGCCTCAATCGAAGCCGCGCAGGCCGGGGATGCCGGACGCGGGTTTGCAGTTGTTGCCGGATCGGTCAAGGATCTTGCCCGGGCTTCCGCAAATGCGGCCACCGAAATCTGCCAGCGTGTGGGCGAAATCCAGAAGGATGCGGCACAGGCAGCCGGCTATCTGCACGAATTTTCCGAAAAAATGGCCGATATCCATTCGTCACAATCACAGATCGCCAGTCTGGTCAGAGAGCAGGTATCCGCCCTGCGGGAGATGGGAGAACATGCCAGGATGATCGCCCGTGAAGCGCAAACCAACAGCCAGCGCCTCTCCAGTCTGCTCCAGTCCGCGACCGTGTCCGAAGAGAGTTGAACCAGCCAGGACCGCACGACCCAGAAAACCTGAGGAGCAGCGGACGTCCAGTTTGTCTGTCTTCCGGTTATTTGTGGAATGCAAAAAGAGAGACAGGATCTGTCTCTGACAGGCCCTATCGACCGACAAAGCGGGAGAGTGCGTCGAGATAGACCCAGATTGAGACACCGGCGGTGAGCAGTGTGAGCGGTTTCCAGGGCGGAGAACACCAGGCGGCAATCCGCAGGGGAACAATCCCGCTGACAAACATGGAGACGAAAATGAAGTCCGCATCCGGTGACATTCTCCAGTTGGCATAGACCCGCTCCAGGATTTCGACCAACATGATCTGCCAGACGAGAAGTGCCGCCGCCGCGGAGACCGGGAGCACAAGTCTCCGGAGAAAGACGGTGAACCAAAGCGGTTGTGCAATATCCTCGTAGCTGATGAGCCTTCGTTCTTCAGAGGACTGCTCCCGGCGCCGCTGGACAAACTCGGCAATGCTGCTATTGGCGCGACTGTCGATCATGATCCTGATCGGGATCGTGGCAAACAAGAGGAGGATCATCATGATGAACGAAAGCAGCCCGGCCAGCCAGCCAGCAAGAGTTCCGATCCCGATCGCGGTCGGAATGGCAATCACCGCAGCCATCACACCGGGCACATACAGGACGTAGCGCAATTCTGGATGATTCTCTCGGGGAAAGCCTGCATAGATCCCCCAGAAGATCGGCCATGCCGGCACAAGAAAGATCAGCATTCGTCCGGTCTCGCCAAGCTCTGGAAATGGCTCGAGCCTGAAAGCGGCAAAAACGAGCAAAGGGACAAGATAACAGCTCGTTATCCCGAGAAAAAAAACTGTTTTGAGCAGGCCACGGGCAAAGCCGGACTCACTGGACTCCAGAAAACGTCGATAGATCTGGCCCATATAGATCGTCACAACCAGGCTGACCGCGGATGTCACGACGAGAAATCCTTCGGGGAGCAGGACTGCCGAATATCCGCCCCCGGGGGGAACGAGCACACCAAAAAACAGCGTCGGAAAGGCTGCCACCATCAGGTCAAAGGCCAGATCTCCCGGATCGATCCATTTTTTCACAATGTCGGCGATTCTTCCCATGCACACCTCCTTGCAGGCTCTGCCCAGGTTCCAGCATAGCACGGAGCTCAGGAAATCGTATGGTCAGTCCTGATGGAAGCAGGCTTCTCCTGGACACAGGATCATATTGTCTCCGGCCTGCCTTCGTGCAGCATAATATGGATGTAACCGGAAACACCCGCATTCCGGAGACAGTCAATGCTGCAGCATTCCGGAAATACCTGCCCCCATCAAAACTCGCAGAGGGGCAGCCGGAACCGGAATCCATCCGGGCTTGGCCTCAATCCCGTCCAAGGGCCCGACGGATCTTCTTTGCCAACTGTTCCGCTGAAGCCTTGTCGTCGAAAAACTCGCCATA
>ERZ795056.3717-NODE-3717-length-16190-cov-8.348745_pt1 | contig 16190 bp, 13 predicted proteins | sample MGYA00375140_ERZ795056 | MGnify/ENA primary metagenome ERZ795056 (study PRJEB30185, sample SAMN05720227) | activated sludge metagenome | isolation source: Anaerobic digester | place: USA | collected 2015-03-09 ... | reverse complement strand
TATCTCATTGAAACCCTCATCGGGAAAGGAGACGCCATTCATTTTCTGGAAGTGACCGGTGGCATGCTCACCCGTCTCGATGCAAACGGAAACCGGGTGTATGAAGTTTTTGAACCATCTGAAACACTTGCTTCCGGTGAGGTTCTTTCACTGGAAGAAAAATTCCTGGCAGGAGAGGGGCAGAACATAACTCCGGCCCGCTTCAGCAAGGACAGTTCCGAACAACAACGCATTTCAGCTGAAGTCCGGAAGGTCCTGAAAAGGACGGCTGAAATCCTGAATGTGGAAGGCTATTGTCGCATTGATGCGTTTGTTCGTGTGTATGCAGATGGCAAAGTAGAGACGCTTGTCATTGAAATAAATTCGCTTCCAGGGATGACACCGGCTACCTGTATTTTTCACCAGGCCGCCATTCAGGATCTGAAGCCGCTTGATTTCATCGATGCCATTCTGGATTACGGCAAGAAAAAATCAATGCTCCTGGTCTGAGACGATCGTTCCGTCAGGATTACATCATGAGTTGAACTGGATGCTTTTCGATAATCGTTGATACAATTCGGTTAATTCCGGATTGGCCTCAATCTGATCCAGATGCGCTTTCATGGTTTTGTAATCACCTCTTCGGGCAGGACCCGTCTGTGCAAGTTCCGGTGTGAGAAAAAAGGCTTTCTCAATTGTTTCTTTTGCCAATGGTTTCAACAAATTGAAATCCAGACCTTCTGCATCGAGCAGTGTTTTTGCCCAGAACAGCATGTGATTGGTGAAATTATTCGCAAACACTGCTGCCAGATGCAGGACTTTCCGCTGCTCAGAATCCAGAACCACCACTTTTGATGACAGTGAGCGGGCGATGGTGAAAAGCACCTCGTGAACCCGCGTGGAGGAAGCTTCAATGCAGAATGGGACATCCGAAAGATCGATCGCTTTTTCTTTTGTAAAACTTTGAAGCGGATAAAATACCCCGTAGTTCTCTTTGAGAAAATCCAATGATTCCATGGATTTGGCTCCCGACGTGTGCACAACAATGGTATTTTCATTGACCAGAATTTCTTCCGACAATCGTTCTATGGCATCATCCGACACAGCCAGGATCAGGACTTCCAGATTGAATTCTGAGAAATCCGGCTCTGAAATGACGGTTGTGTCATACAATTGAGAAGCCAGAAGGGCAGCATTTTCCGGATTCCGGCTGTAGATGACCGGAATAAAATGACCTGCTTTCTCAAGGTCCTGTGCCAGGTGCCAGGCCAGATTTCCGGAACCTGCAAATCCGATGCGATGGTATTTCATACTTCTTTGTCTACTGCAAAGAAATGGAAATCGCCATTTGCATCCTTATCGAAAAGGTCTACTTTTGTGAAACCTTCAGAAGCCAAATCCATATGGCCTCGACTATCAAGGAATTAATCCGAAACGGTGAGGACTCGAAAGTCGAGTTCAAAAAAACCTTGTCTCAACTGGAAAAAATAGCCAAAACACTCGTTTCCTTTGCCAATAGTAAAGGAGGAACTGTTTTGATTGGTATTCAGGATGATAAACAGGTGATCGGCGTTTCAGATCCTGAAGAGGAACTTTACATGTTGGACAAGGCTGCCTCGTTTTATGCCCGTCCGGAAGTAAAATATTCCATTACTGAGGAGGATCTGTATGGAAAAAAAGTTCTGGTGGTGGAAGTGCCGGAAAGTCTGAAAAAGCCACACCGGTCTCTTTCAGCTCACGGAGAATGGCATTTGTATGTGCGGAGCGGGAACCAGTGCCTGATCGCTACGCCATTGGTTGCCAGATCTCTGGAAATGGAAAAAGAAGGCAGAGAGAAAGTATCAGCTGGCAAATCCACGAACAATGAACTCGCCTTGTTTCGGTTCCTGGATGAGAAAAGAAAGATTACACTGAAAGAATACGCAAAACTAATCAACGTGTCCAAGCGACGTGCCTACCGGATTTTGATGGAACTTACCTTGTCCGGTAAATTGTATATGCACGATTTCGAGCACACCATTTTCTATACAAAATCCTGATAGATGCCATCCATTCTCGCCGGCCGGTCCGGAATTATTATCCTTGTTCTGTTTGTTTTGGTGGCTTTGGGCGGACAGATTCTGTTTCTGCCTTACATTGAGCTGGCTCATGGACTTGGCTATGACGGAAGCTGGTATCACCAGCCTTCTCTCACGCTTTTTGGAAAAGTGGACAACTACCACTTGTTCCGGATCTTTCCTTCCAAAATCGCTTTTTTTATCCGGGATCTGCTCGGACTGGATGAGAAAATCGGCACAACCGTCCGGATTTTCCAGGTAGAAAATCTGGTCTTTGTCGGCCTTACGATCTGGCTTCTTTTTAAGATTTCAGCATTCAAATCCTACACGGGATTAAAGCAAATGCTGTTTTTCATTTTCTGCCTGTTCAATTTCAGTGTATTTAAAGAGTTTGCATTTAATCCTGTTATGACGGATGCTATGGGTTTTTTTCTGTCAACCCTCATATACTGGCTCCATCTGAAGAAATCGACATTCTGGCTGATCCTCGCTTTGCTGGCAGCCATGTTTTGTATGCCCATCATTCCGGTTTTTTACCTTCTCTGGTTTTTGCTGGAAAGCCTTGAAGAAACAACCATTGAACAGACGGAACTTCCTGTTTTCCAGCGCTATTTTCCACTGATTCCAGTGGGCGTGGGTCTGGCTTTTGTCGGTATTTCGGCCATCATTGTCTTTTATTTCAAGCGTATCTCTGTCTATACATTCCCGGATGAGATCAATTTATTTCTCTTCCCTTTTACCCTGTTGTGCAATTTTCTGGCATTGTGGGGGATCATCAGCCGGTTTAAAGGGTTTTTCCTGAAAGGTTTTTTTGTTGCGGTTAAGCCATTTCAGGTTTTAAAGAACAAGTGGTTTCTCATACTTCTCGCATTCCTTATTTTTCAAAACAGAGCTGCCCATATCAATAATCATTTTATGATTGGCTATTCTGGACTTTTCGTTGGATATCCCATTATCCTGAATCTGAAACCCCTGATCGGTATTGTGGATAACCTCAATTTTTATGGTCCGGTGATGTTTCTTTTTTTGATTTCGTTTTTTCGCCAGCCATCCGGATCCAGGAAACCAATGCAGCAGGATTTTCTTTTTTTGATTTTCTTCCTCATTATCCTGAAACCCGAAGCCCGGCATAGTTTGTTTTTGATTCCTTTGCTATCGGCCACACTCCTGGATTCACTTCCGGTTCATCTCATCAACATTCGATTCACGGGTTTGGTGGCAGTGCTTGCCATCCTGTTTTCAAGATTCTGGTACCCCACCCATTGGGCGCATTTTCCGCCACCGCATTTGCTCTTTTCACCGGAAACGGACCAGAAAATTTACCAGGAGTTCCCGGTTCAGCATTATTTTATGTTTCAGGGACCAATGATGGCGCATGGTCCATATTTTGTGTTTCTCGCGATTAATCTGCTGGTTGGTTACCTTTTGTGGAAGGAATTCTCCCGGGTTCGGACGATATCGGATTAATCAGTGAGGAATCTTTTTCATATTCTCTTTCACCTTTTTGAAAGAGCAGTTCTCAAGTGCCAGCCGGGCATATTTTTTCGCAAAGTCCATACGACCTTCTTCCTGAGCAATTTTGGCCAGTTCATTGTAAGTGAGCCCGATATAGCCTTTTGTCAGCCTGTCTTTTCCTGTCCCACTTAGCAATGCCTTTTGAAATGCCCATTTGGCTCCGTCAATGTTTCCGGAGATTCGCTCGTGCAATCCTTTCAGATAGTATCCTGCAAGTAGGGCGGCATTCTCATTTCGTCCTAACAACCGGCCAATGATTGGTTCTGCCTGTTCTGCCTTTTGAGACTCCAGCAGGCATTCTGCATGAACAATTGAAAACATCCAGTTTCCGGGATAATTTTCATGAAGTGAGGAAGAATATTTTAAGGAAGCCGGAATGTTGTACTGATCTCTCATGTGGATCATACAGAGGAAAATATAGGATTCAGCTTTCGAAAAGATACTTTTCTGGGTAGCAGTTTCCAGATCTTTAAGTCCGGATGCTTTATTCCCTTCCGGGAAAAAAACGGTGAATGAATTGTACAGCGGGTGGTTTTCCGGAAAGGCAACCCGGTAGTAATTGTAAAGACCGGTAGAGAAATAGTATTCCGGATAAACCGATTTCATTTCAAAACCTTTTTTTATGTAAGCATAGGCCCTTCTGGTTTCATTCACTGCTTTGATGTATTCGCCTTCTTCTGAATGGTGCCGGGCAAGAATCAGGTTTGCCATCATAATGAAAAATCCTGGCTCCGGACTTTTTGGATGCTTTTCAGCCAGTTTCTCACCTTGTGAAATGACCAGATTCAGATTCCGGATGTAAGCGGAATACTCCTTCGGTTTTGATCCAATTGGAAAGGATTTCCAGAAATGGGATATACAATTAAACAGAGTGAAAGCAGGGTGGTTCGGATACTTGGTTTTGTATTTCAGAAGGCAATGACCCGCTTTATCAAACTGAAAATTATAGACCAGATTGACAGCCTTTGCCATAGAATCCATTGCAGGTTTGTCATCCATCAGCAGAGCCTGGCCGAAAGACGCGAACGAAATCCCAAGGAAAATAAAAATCCCAAGGACAGTATTTTTGAAAGGTTTCGTTATTGTTGAGTTTCGGTCCATTTTTGCCGGCGGTCAAAGTAAATCCACAAATTCCGGATTACCATATAACCTGTGCGAACATCATGCCTGAATTGACATTGGAACAGAAAAAATACCCGATTGGCATAATGGCTCTATTCGTTTTCTGGCTTTTGGTTTATTCAATGGGCAAGCATCCGGATGTTCCCTGGGGTGATAGCCTTGGTTATGCTATGGCCATAGAAAGCGGATTTGATCTGGCAACCAATGCCAACAGTCATTTTCTGTACCTCAATTTTCATCGGTTGCTGATGGTTGTTTTTCACATTCAGGATCCGGTTTTACTTCTTGGATTGGCTTCTGCAGGGTGGGCTTTGATTAGTCTGTACCTCACCTTCAGGATAAGTTCCGTCTGGTCCGGAACCAATGCCGCATTCATTTCCACCACTCTTCTGGCTTCGTCCTTTCCATTCTGGCGCCATGCCTGCATCCCGGAAGTATACACCATGGAGCTGGCTTTCTGGGCATTTCTGTTCCTGCTACTTTTTTACTGGACAGAGCAACACAATGTACTTGCCCGGAATGGGATGTTTCTTGTGTATGCCCTTTCACTTTTGGTGCACATTCATTTCATTCTTTTCCTGCCCGTCCTTTTTGCTATCTGTTTTTATCGGAAAGAATGGCCAAAGCTGGCGTTGCTTTCCTTTTTTATTCCAATATCGTTGGTTGTATTTTCGGTTTACTATCTGAAGACAAATACGTTACCGCAGGTATTCTTTGAAAATGTGCAGGACAAAATGCTCTCCTTTAACTTGACAGACAAACTGAAAGGGCCCTTCTTTACCCTGTTTCTGCTTTTTGCTATGCTCCCGCTTGGATCGCTCTTTCTGGTTTTCGGATGGTTGAAGGACAGAACTGTTTTTCCGAACGGGACATTTTCAAAAATCCTTTTCGTGTCTGTTATTCCAATTGCCGGATTTGCTTCTCTTTTTCCCGAGCCAGGAATCTACGTTTTCCTGTTGCCGGTGTTTCTGATTGTCAGTCTTTTCAGCGGACGTATTCTATCGAAATGGGCCAGGCCATTGCCTGCTGTGACCGGCATTCTTGTTTTTCAACTTCTCTTTTTTTATTCCGGGAAAGGGCTTTATGACGCGTTTGCAGGTGATGACAGAATAGCCAGTAAGGAAATCAAAGGGGGTACAGGATTTTTATTTCTTCCCTGGGCCAAAGGAAATGTCGCTTCTGTCCTTGATAAAATGAAGGTGATTCCACTCGACTCTTTCCCTGAAAATGAACAATGGAATGCCAGGCAGGCAATCGAGTGGAACAGAACTCACCCGGATTACAATTTCCGGAAACGGTAGCTGGACCGATCGTTGGTCGTCAGTTGATAGATACCGGAAGGTAAGTCCGATAGATTAATACCGGATAATGCTTTCGGATCGTATTCTCCAGATGCAACTTTTTTACCATCCGCCTGCAATATTTCATACGAAAAAACGCCGGTTGCACCTGTCAGGAACAGTCTGTCCGAAGCTGGATTTGGGTAGCAATTCCGGATAGCGTTAACTGTTTGCTGGGTTCCGGTCTGGATTTCGGTTTCAACACGGTCGATGCAGAAGTAGGAGGGGGTATTCATCCCGAAACTTCCGTTGTCGCTGCTTGAAAGACGGAATCCGATGCTGTCGAATGGGTTCGTAAAGTTGGGCTCTGCAAGTCTCCAGCTTTTCACAATGTAATCGTCTGAGTTGTTGGAAGACCGGTAATCAGCCAGATACCAGGAAGCCGAATCGGTGATGATTCCACCGGAGTAATTGTACACTGTCAGCAGGAAAAAATCGGGGTCATTGCCTGAAATCCCGCCAAACTTTTTTGAAAACGCATCTCCGTTTTTCATGCTCAATGCCGCATATGTATTGTTGGTGAACCGGAAGGAACGCAGTTTTTTTGAAGTGGATGGTTCTTCATTTCTCATGAACACAGGTGAAGATGCATAGGCGAGGCCGAATTTGGTTCCTTCAAATGCTGAACCGGCATAGGCACTGTACTGATTGGAAAAGCCGTTTGTCACCGTGTCTGTAAGTTGAGAGCTTGCAAATCCGGACCAGAACAAAAATTCAGTATTATATTGATTCACAAACCGGAGGCCGCCGGAAGAAAATCCACCGGATGTGTCGGATCCGTTGTTGTAGCCTTCTGGACTGAGAGTGACTTCTTCAAATCCGGAAATGGACTGAGCAAAAGTCGGGATTGTCACAATTAGAATAAGTGCAGTGAGTAATTGTTTCCTGATCGTCATATGTATGGTTGCTATTTGAATTGAAGTTCGATTCCAACGGCATATTGCCGGAGTGGCATAGGATATCCCACCACCATCTGGTATGTGGAATTGGTGAGATTCCGTCCTTCCAGAAACAGCTTGAATTTTGAAGATTTGGTAACCTCGAATGTTGAGCCAATGCGGGCATTCAGAAGGGTAAAACCAGACAGTGCGTGCTGTCCGGACGGATCGGTGTTTCGCTTACCGGTTTGTTCGGCGGAAACTTTCATGTCAATCCATTTCATCTGAACACCCAGGCTAAGTTGAGATTGAAATACCGGAATGTAAATCAATTGTTTCCCTTTGGAATCATCTCCTGGAAACCGGTTGGCGGTAAACTCAGACCGGCAGATACCCACATCATATGCCAGTGTGAAGTATGCTTTTGGGAGATGAAACCGCAATCCGGGGGCCAGATTCACACCCTGTATCCGCACATTTCCCACATTGGAAGGCGTCCAGAAATTGCCGGACGGAAGCCACTGAATATGGTTCCTGACAGATGTCTGATAGACATTCAATTTGCATTCAAGAGAAAATCCAAAACGTAATTTTTGCGATTTTTTCCAGGCAAAATCAGCGGTATATCCACTTTCAGGAACCAGATCCGGATTGCCTGACATTGGCCAGAATAAGTCGTTCAGTGTTGGAAAACGATACTTCCGATGCCAACCTGCCTGGAATTCACCCCAGACCGGTTCTGTCCATTTCCCTGAAACGGATGGTAAGAAACAGGAACCAGGAGTTCTGTTTTGCCCATACCGTACATGGTCTGCTTTCAGGTTGCTTATGATTTCGAACGGGATGTCATTGAACCGGTACGAAATGGTGCCATTGGAAGAGAGCCGGTTCAATGATGTTTTCTGAGAATAGGCACTGGATTGAACCAAAGCAGTTGACAGCATTCCTTCCAGTTTGAAATTGAAATTTCCTGTTTGTCGGGACGCTTCAAACCAATTGAGATTCTGGTAAATCCGGCTGTTGGAGAAGATTCCGGACTTAGGGTCGGCGTACAAAAGCTTATCAAACGAAAATCCGGAAGAAAGCTTCCAATGCCATTTATTCGTTTTGCCTGAACCCTGGATCAGAACACGGTGGTTTTCGTCTTCCTGTTTTGCTTCGCTGGCAGATTCAAATAAAGAAGGGGCGATTTCCCTTTGTGATGCCTGAGACCAGACGGAAACATCCAGTTGGGTGTTTGTACTCAGGGGGATTTCAATGGACGCGTCAATGCCTTTGAAATTCCGGTGGTTGTGGCTCTGTTTTTGCCGGATTCCATCTTTATAATAAACGAAATTATTTTCGGCAGATTGATTCCAGACGGTGGCGGAAATCAACGACCTTCGTATTTTCCGTACCAAACTTCCCCATTGATGAAACGTTCCGAAACTTGCGGCAGATGAGCCGGTTCGGATCTCATTTTCTTTCTTTCCAGGATTCCCCAAATGCAGGATTCCACCAAAATTCTCACTCACAGCCAGTGTGGTTTGTCCTCCTTCTTTCAGACTGGCGGATGACAACATCGGGCCTGCAATCAGGCTTGCATCTGCCTGTCCCAGCATTGGATTCTGAACAGGCATTCCTTTCCATGAAACCACTGTATGCGCCGGACTCGTGCCCCGGATGCTGATGCTGGAGATTCCCGAAGGCCCATAGTTTTTTAATACCACACCGGAGGAAATGCGGGCGTTGTTATTCAGATTTTGATTGTCTGAATAAAGAGAAAGACTATCGGAAGATTGGGAATTTTGTGAATGGATTGAGCGGCTCTGTTTTGGAGCAGAAACCGATACATGAGGCAGTTCAATCGATTTTTCCTGAGCCAGAATGGTCTGGCTGCAACAAAGAAAGAAAAGGAACAACGTATGTTTCACAGGAACAAAATCAGAATCAGGAAAATCAGAATCCGACTTGTGTGTGAATATGGTCAGGCAACGTAGCCTGATGAAACCCAACAAACCGCATACCTTTTTTCCCGAAAGTATTCGATAACGATGGCTGAGGCAGGTCTCCTGGCTTAGACGTTCCGGGGCGGCCTTCCCATAACCGTATGGTTACAGTGGCAGCGATGATGCTCCGGAATTTGGTTTGTCTTTACAGTTGCGGGTACAGCGATGGTTTTACACCAGCTTCCCTTTTAATCCGAAATCTGACTGGCAGTGTTCCGGAACCAAAAACCGCTGCAAAGGTGAATTAAAATCATTCGCTTTTCAAATACTTCTTCAAAGGAGAAAGTTGAAGGTGTAAATATTGAATCTTCCTCTTATGATTTCCCTTTCCCCGGTTTGATTTTCGGTGGCATATTTTTTCCGGCTGCGTTTTCCGGGTTCTTTTCCATCTCCTCCTTTTTATTCCTCATTCGTTGGTTAAGCCAAAGGAATGCAAGACTGGAAAGCATAAAAAGCCAGTAACTATTGGCAACTCCGTAATAAATAGACTGATGGATGCCGATCACAAATCCGATGATCATGACGGCAAAAAGGACCACATCAAAAAAAGTCAGCCGAATCTGCATGTAAAATCTGGCCTTCCGGCTCTAAAATGGTGTACGATGAAAAATCCTGTTTGGCGGTTAGGCCCTTGCCTTTCAGAATTTGTGTGGGTGTCGTGATCTCGACAAATTCATTGTTGAAGACCCGTCCTTCAGACCGACTCCAGTGCAGCTTTTCGGTATTCAGTTTTTCGTGTTTGATGAGATCTTCGAGCACGACATGGCCGATGGCAGTGTACAGATCCTGTTGTTTGTTGTAATGAACGAAATCCGCTTTGAGATAGGATTGACGGACCGTGTCCATTTTATAAAAGGTAACCGTCAGTCCCTTTTCATATTCCTGATTCCCGTCTGAATATTCAACCTGAACAGGCGCTTCCAGTCGCATTTTTGTTTTGCCGGAATCCGAATACACGGTATTCAGATTTTCAGATCGCACCATCGGTCCGGCATAATGACGAATAATGGTATCTGATTTTTCTTCCTCACAGCCTGATACCGCGAGTGCGAAAGGCAGCAAAGCAAGTAAAAGCACAAGCTGCATGAAACCAGAAAACCTGGTTTTTATAGACAGTATCAGGGGTAGAAAACTCATTAAAATTTATCCTCTTCCGGTGCGGCTTCTTCCTCCTTCGGTTTGACAGGTTCGGCTTTCTTCGGACCTTTTTTGGCTTGTTTTTTCTTTTTCGGTTCCGGAGGCGGAGGAGGTTCTTCAAATGCCGGCATTGGTTCATTGAGGTCATCCTCTTTTGGGGCATCCTCAAATGATTCCTCAAACTCGGCCTTCATTGTAGGATCTGATAACTCCGGATCTTTTGGATCCTGTTTTTTAACCGCTTTTGGTTTTTCAGGTGCTTCTTTTGGCACATCACCGAAGTCATCCTCATTTTTCTCCCCTTCTTCCGGCTCTGCTGCAGGAGGTTCATCCGGATTCAGATTCTCATTTTCCGTTCCGGTGCTGTCAGTAATTTCTTCGGGATTTGTGCCTTCTTCTTCCTCAATGGCTGCACTGTCAGCCGCTAAAGAATCGGCCATGGCGAGGGCAGAATCCGCGGTTTCAGGAAAAATGGTGATCATCGGGATCACTGCCATTCGTTTATCAATCTTTTTCTTACCCAGCCGAAGCACCAGAAGCACATCGGTTTTACGGACTGTCGCTTCCATTTTAGGCATCGAATCCTGATCAAAGGGAGTGAATTCGAGGTCGGCGACTTTTTTGTCCAGGTAAAAAGCACTTTGATACGCGGGGCAAATGTGCTTTGGTTTACAGGCTGAAAACCATACGATTATCAGCATGCAAATAAACAGAGCAATATGTCCGCCAATGTTTTTCAAAATTCGACACCTGTCGGTATGCAGATAGGGAAGCATACCATTCCAGAGTACAAAATAAAGAAACAAACGGGTAAACCGACTTAAGAATTTGAATACTTAAAGCACATGTGTGGGTAAGACAACCTCCTTTCAGGGAACTGATTTCCTTTCGGGTGAGGCAAAGGACCTTTTGTAAATTGAAAACGAATCTCAACAGATTCCGGCTTTTATCTATGGCTTTAATCTGTTGACTATTGTTATCGGAAATATCCAGATAAATTAGTTTGGATGGAATGGGATAAGTATTACTTTCACCTCTCCGTTGAAGGGACAGTTTTCCTCATATAAAGCCTAATATGCCAGCTCAATATCCGGTTGCTTCTGCTGCGGGTCCTTCTATGAAAAAGGGGGCTTTGTTCTACCTTTTAATGATTGGAATTTTCTGCCTCGGGGTTTATCTGGTGCTTAATTCCGGACGGCATCTCGAGAATCACAGCTGGAAACACATCACCGGTGCTGCGGAAACAACAACCCAGCCATTGGGAATTTCTCTCCATACGGAAGGATCTGCTACTTTGTTTGCTTCCATTGTTCAGAGTCTGCTTGGAAACATCAAGCATCCCCTTAGCATTGCCCTTCTTCAGATTATCATCATCATTTCCCTTTCCAGGATTTTTTCTTACCTGATGCGGCTTGTCGGCCAGCCAGCAGTGGTTGGTGAAATCATGGCCGGGATTTTTCTGGGGCCTTCTTTACTTGGCGCCTTGTATCCTGAAGTGTGGTCCATGGTTTTTCCTTTAGCCAGCCTTCCCAACCTCCACGCTATGAGTACGATCGGACTCAGTCTGTTCATGTTCATAATTGGCCTTGACCTCGATGTTTCCATGTTGAATCCCAGGATTCAGACGGCTCTTTTTGTGAGCCACGCCAGCATACTCGTGCCGTTTTTTATGGGCGTTGTTCTGGCGTATCATTTGTATTCGGACTTTGCTCCGGGAGGTGTTTCCTTTCTTACGTTTGGTCTTTTTATGGGTGTGAGCATGAGTATTACCGCTTTTCCGGTGCTGGCTCGCATTATTCAGGAAAGAGGTTTGAGCCGTACACCTTTGGGAGTCATGGCCATCACTTGTGCAGCCACCGACGATATTTCAGCCTGGTGTATTCTCGCTGTTGTAATTGCTATTGCCAAAGCGGGTACCATTGGTTCCGCCATTATTTCATTGGTTCTGGCTGGCACTTATGTGGTTTTCATGTTTAAAATCGTGAAACCTCTGATGCTTCGCCTCAGCAAACAATTCACCGCTCATGATCAGATCCGCCGGCCATTTGTGGCCATTTCCATTCTGATGCTTCTCGTTTCGGCATATGTGGCAGAAGTGATTGGAATTCACGCCTTATTTGGTGCTTTTCTGGCGGGTGTTACGGTGCCTCAGGATCCTAAAATAAGGGAAACCCTCCGTCAGAAGATTGAAGATGTCAGCCTGTTACTTTTTCTCCCGATCTTCTTTGCTTTCACCGGGTTACGTACACAAATCGGACTTCTTCTGACCGATGGTTTGTGGGGCGTTTGTGGTCTGGTCCTTTTTGTGGCTGTTTCCGGAAAAATGATCGGGACAATTTTTGCTTCCCGGCTGATGGGTCAAACCTGGAAAAGTTCGTTTTCTTTGGGGGCCTTAATGAATACCAGGGGCCTGATGGAACTGGTGGTTCTCAATATCGGATACGATCTTGGCATCATTACGCCGGAAATATTTGTGGTTTTTGTGATAATGGCAGTTTCAACTACGTTGATGACAGGACCATTTCTCAATGTGATCGACTGGCTCTGGAAAGGAAAGCAGCCGGCAGCTTCAGAAGGAAAACCGTTGGTTCAGGAAACCTAGGATTTCTTCTTCAGAAATAGCTTCACAATCAGGTCATCGAGTTTTTTTACTCCGATAATTTCCAGCTTGTATTTGTCCGGTTTGATTTTGCTGAAATTGTAAGAGGAAATAAACATGGTTTTGAAGCCAAGTCGTTCTGCTTCCGCAATCCGGTTTTCAATCCGGTTCACAGCCCGCACTTCACCACCCAGTCCGACTTCACCAGAAAAACAAACGGATGCGGGAATCACTCTGTTCTCAAGAGAAGAAATCAACGAAATGCAAACGGCCAGATCAATCGCAGGATCTTCCACTTTCAGTCCACCGGCAATGTTCAGGAACACATCCTGGTTGCCCAGACGAAATCCGCCCCGTTTTTCCAGAACTGCCAGCAACATCGACAATCGCCTGGCGTCAAAACCGGTTCCGCTTCGTTGCGGTGTGGAATAACCAGTCAGGGTGACCAGAGATTGAATTTCAATCATCAACGGACGGTTTCCTTCCAGCATCGAACTGATTGCGACACCACTCAGTTCGTCATCACGGTGACTGAGTAGAATGTCGGAAGGATTCAGAACAGGCTTCAGTCCTTCCCCATGCATTTCATAAATACCGAGTTCCGATGCCGAACCAAAGCGATTTTTAATTGTTCTGAGAATACGATAGTTGAGATGCCTTTCACCTTCAAACATAAGGACGGTATCGACCATATGTTCGAGCAGCTTTGGACCGGCAATGGTTCCGTCCTTTGTAATGTGACCAATGATAAAAGTGCAGATCATGGCCTCCTTTGCAAACCGAAGCAGTGAGCCGGCACATTCCCTCACCTGCGACACAGAGCCTGGGGAACCTTCAAGTTTGGACGTATAAAGAGTCTGGATGGAATCGATGATCAGAAGATCTGGTTGGAGATCCATGGCATATCCCAGAATCTGTGTAAGTTCCGTTTCGCTCAGAATGTAGCATTCGTGGTTGGCAATGCCCAGCCGGTCGGCCCGCATTTTGATCTGTTGGTGGCTTTCTTCTCCACTGACATACAGTACTTTCCGTCCAGGAAATGCCAGAGCTTCCTGAAGCATGAGTGTCGATTTTCCGATTCCGGGCTCTCCTCCAATCAGCACAAAGCTGGCTGGGACAATTCCGCCTCCGAGAACTCTGGAAAGTTCCGGATCACGGGTTTCCATCCGGGTTACGTTCTCTCCTCCGATGTCGTCAATTTTTTTCAGTTTTTGTCCCGCATTCACAAGTTTGGCGGGTGACCATCCCTGCGATGCTTCCTTGTGGACAATTTCTTCGACAAACGTATTCCACTCATTGCAGGACGGGCACTTGCCCAGCCATTTTGGGGATTCATAGCCACATTTCTGGCAGAAGAAGACGGATTTGGATTTCGCCATATGGCCCGCAATTTGGGGAAAAGAATCCAGCAGTCAGACCGGGAAAGGAAAATTGAGGAAGGCATTTACAACAATTCCAATGAATTGAATGTTTCAAAAACAGAAGATGCAGGAAGGGATAACCGGTTCCGAAAAGAGTGAAACGGATCCCGATTTTTCCTCCGGGAATTATTTTAAATATTTCTGGCCCAACTTTTGTATTACCCAATGCGAATGCCTAATTTTGCAGGCTATTTTAGGGAAACCTTGGAATTTGGGAAAAATACTCAAGACCACCAAAGAAATTACAGGGAATATTTTCCGACGTGTTTTCATTTTCTCAGCAACCGATAATCGTCTCTAAACGAACCATATGGCCTTTAGAAAAAACAGAAAGCTTAATCAGGACTTTACCAAAGTAACCATCAGTCTCGCCTCACCGGAGTCAATCCTGGAGAGTTCATACGGGCAGGTTACCCAACCGGAAACCATCAATTACAGGACATACAAGCCTGAAATGGATGGTCTTTTTTGTGAACGAATTTTTGGTCCTGTGAAGGATTGGGAATGTCACTGCGGAAAGTACAAGCGAATCCGGTATAAGGGAATCATTTGTGACCGCTGCGGTGTTGAGGTTACTGAAAAGAAAGTGCGCCGGGAAAGAATGGGTCACATCGAACTGGTTGTGCCGGTTGCCCACATCTGGTATTTCCGTTCACTTCCAAATAAAATCGGTTATCTTCTTGGTCTTCCAACCAAGAAACTGGATCAGATTATTTACTATGAGCGTTTTGTCGTTATCCAGCCAGGTATCAAAGCCGAAGACGGAATTGAGTACCTTCAGTTCCTGACCGAAGATGAGTATCTGGACATCCTGGAGAAACTCCCTCGTGAGAACCAGATGCTGGACGACAAAGATCCAAATAAATTCATCGCCAAAATGGGTGCTGAGGGTCTTGAAATGCTCCTTTCCCGTCTTGAACTGGATGATCTTTCATACAGCCTTCGTCACGCTGCCGCCAATGACACTTCTCAGCAGAGAAAAGCAGAAGCATTAAAGCGTCTGAAAGTGGTGGAAGCCTTCCGTGATGCCCGTACCCGGATTGAAAACAAACCGGAATGGATGATCATTAAAATGGTTCCTGTGATTCCGCCGGAATTGCGTCCACTTGTTCCGTTGGATGGTGGTCGTTTTGCCACCTCCGATTTGAATGACCTTTACAGAAGGGTAATCATCCGGAACAATCGTCTGAAAAGACTTATCGAGATCAAAGCTCCTGAAGTTATTCTCCGAAACGAGAAACGTATGCTTCAGGAAGCAGTTGATTCATTATTTGATAACTCCCGTAAAGTAAATGCCGTTCGGGCAGAAGGAAACCGGGCTCTGAAATCACTTTCGGATATGCTGAAAGGAAAGCAGGGACGTTTCCGTCAGAACCTCCTCGGTAAAAGGGTTGACTACTCTGGTCGTTCCGTTATTGTGGTAGGACCTGAACTGAAACTTCATGAGTGCGGACTTCCAAAGGAAATGGCGGCTGAGCTATTCAAGCCGTTTATTATCCGCAAACTCATTGAAAGAGGAATTGTAAAAACAGTTAAGTCTGCCAAGAAAATCGTTGATCGTAAAGATCCGGTTGTTTGGGACATCCTTGAAAATGTATTGAAAGGACACCCTGTTCTTTTGAACCGGGCTCCGACTCTACACCGTTTGGGTATCCAGGCGTTCCAGCCAAAACTGATTGAAGGAAAAGCAATTCAGCTTCACCCTCTTGTTTGTACGGCCTTCAACGCTGACTTTGACGGTGACCAGATGGCGGTACACGTACCACTTGGTCATGAAGCAGTTCTGGAAGCATCTCTTTTGATGCTTGCCTCTCACAACATCCTCAACCCTGCGAACGGTGCTCCAATTACAGTACCTTCTCAGGACATGGTTCTTGGTCTATACTACATCACAAAAGGCCGCAGAGGAACACCAGATCATCTTGTAGAAGGAGAAGGAAGAACCTTCTATTCTATGGAAGAAGTGGTGATTGCCATGAACGAAAAGCAACTGAACAAGCATGCGTACATTAAAGTACGGGTGAAAGTGAAGAATTCTCAGGGCGAACTGGAATACAGAATCATCGAGACTGTTTCTGGTCTTGTTTTGTTCAACCTTTGTGTTCCGGAAGAAGTGGGTTACATCAACGAACTTCTTACCAAGAAGAAATTACA
>ERZ795056.3712-NODE-3712-length-16206-cov-7.395332_pt1 | contig 16206 bp, 14 predicted proteins | sample MGYA00375140_ERZ795056 | MGnify/ENA primary metagenome ERZ795056 (study PRJEB30185, sample SAMN05720227) | activated sludge metagenome | isolation source: Anaerobic digester | place: USA | collected 2015-03-09 ... | reverse complement strand
CAAGGTACACAATACCTTTTGCCGGTACTTGTATGGTCATTTGGCAAATTACACTGTTGAAGTCGGTACCGGATGCTAAATCTAACTCTAAAGAATTTGTTTTGATGCCAAAAGCCGGTGCATTTAGCATGCTTATAGTGCCATCACTGCCATTAAGTACAATGGTTGCATTGCCCGCCTCATTTCGTATATCAAGTTTACCTGCTCTTGTACCATCACTACTCGGCATTATTTCCAAGGCATTTCGAAAACGCATAATACCAGCCAATGCATCGTTACTGTTGCTGGAACTTATTTCAAGTGCAGGTACCAAATCGTTTCGAAACCTAAGCGAACGACCACCGCCCACATTGATTTCGAATAATGATTGCGGATTAATGGTACCAATACCTACATTACCATTGCCTGCTACTACCATGCGTACTGCATTGTTACTTACCAGGGAAAAACCATGATTGCTGCTCGTACCAATATAGGGGCCTGCTGCATTGGCTTCGTTGCTGATACGGAGTACACTTCCTCCATTTTCTTCGAGAATTATTTGAGTGCCACCACCTGTACCTTTTACATGCAGTTTTGCCTGAGGTGAAATGGTTCCAATGCCTATATTTTGCTGCGCTTGTACATTACCTATAAAGCAAACAAAAATAATGGTCGCCCAGGGTTTCTTTCTGTATATCATTATTTATTCCACTTTAAATTTATAACTGCCCTTCACCAATCCCTTTCCCTTTTTATCCCATATTTTGTACTTCACCGTAAATGTTTGCAGCCCGGGTTCAAAGCTGTCAATTACAGCCGACAGGTTAATATTCTTTGCAACGGCAGCATCAAGTCCTTCTTTATCATAATCAGCAAACAGGTCCTGCGCATCCAGTATAATTGTTCCGTTTTGATCTAGTATCTGTTCTGAGGCCCCAATAAAAGTTTTACCGTTATGTTTGGTCCACCCGGTATCCAGCTCTACTGTAAGAAAAATATTTTCCTTCACCCTGGCGGTATTGGTTTCTTTATACTGAGCGTCTGCTGTCATCAGGTAAGCAGCTTTTACTTTCACCTCCGAGGCCTCTATATCAATATCATTTTTAATGATGGCCCCTTTTAAAGGACTTTTATTTTCGGTACTGTTTTCCGATCCGGCTTTAACAACCTGTCCGTCGCCGGTATTGCCACAACTTACCAGTATTACAGAAACAGTTAAGAACCTAAAAAATACAAACAATGAATTTTTCATACTCAATTCAATTTAAATAATTTATGAAAAGATAGATGCCAAAATGGATTGTTAACCCTTACCGCCATGGCGCTTTTTGAAAATAGGTAACATAGGCTGTACCATCGAGAATAATCATTGGGTCGCCATTTTTGGGATGGTTCCGTTTTTCAAGCTGATAAACCTTTATGCCGGTTTTTACAGAATTGGCAATTATGGTATTGCCCTTTACCCGCCAGGTTCCCCGGTCCGAAGATTGCGATGCCACACCTCCTGCATAAGTCTGGTTCCCATACATATTTGTGCCACTTGCCGTACCGCTTGTTTCGCTGTAATATTCATAGGTACCATCTGCCTTCAGGGTTACATACTCTTCATTGCTGAAACTGCCGCTTAAATTGTTGGCGGTGCCCACATAGGCCCATTTACCCACCAGTGAAGGGTCAATAACACCCTCACCAACATTGCCGGCAGCAGGGGTTTGCATGCCTGACGGTGCTTGGGCTGCACCTGCCGCTTTCCGGGTGTACATGGCATTCAATCCATCACTCTTAAGGGTCAGGTAGTTTTCGTTCAGGGTGTATTGAAAAACAATAATGCCATTGGGCGTTTGTACCTGTATCTTTTCTGCCTGCTGTGTAAAGGATAAGGGGGTACCGTTATAAATCATTTTTCCATCAGCAGTGAAAGTGATCTCCTCATTTTGGGCACTCCACGTGCCAATCAATCCATTGGAGCCGGCACCCGGCGGAGGGTTGCCCGTATTTTCCTTTGAATTGGTTCCGCCTGCGGCACTATTCACCCGGTTAAAGGCAACGGGCGCATCAAGGTCGCCGCCGGAAAGGGTGAGTACATCACCAGCGAGTTTTGCCTGATAGGTGTTTTTTGTGCCACCGGAGGTAATTACGAGGGTATTACTGCTATACTGGTAACTGATGGACTCTCCATCAAATATACCTTTACCATTTACCTGCAGGTCCAAATCCATATTAAATCCCATGCTGCTGTTGCGCCACAAACCGGTAATGCCCGTTTCAGCGCCCGTTTTCATTTTCTGGCCTATCTGCGCTATACCCAATGCTGAAAAGAATAGAAGGCACAACAAAAAAAGCGCAGGACGGCCGATACCCTTTTTGTACATACAAACTCTTTTAATGATGAATAAAAAATCTATTCAAGCAAACTCCGCGGCGAAAACTCACCCGGTTCACTCATACTTAACCTATTCCTATACAAGCTTACTGCGCATTGCCTTGCTGATTGCCTCGCCCTTACTGTTTACGTGCATTTTTTCATAAATATTTTTCAGATGAGTATGTATGGTATGATAGCTAAGCGACAGGCGGTCAGCCATTTCCTTATAACTCAATCCCTCTACAAGCCATTTCAGTATTTCCTTTTCACGGGTTGTAAGCTGAATAAAATCAGGTTCAACCTTTTGTTGTTGAAAAAAGGTCAATACCCGCTTGGCAACCGAGGGTGTAAAAAAAGTTCCCCCACCGGCCACATCCCTTATGGCACGTAAAAAATCTTCGGGCGGCGCACTTTTAAGCACATAACCGGATGCGCCATTACACAATGAAGAGAAAATTTTATCGTCATCTTCAAAAACGGTTTGCATGCAAACCTGCACCTTGGGAAAAGCCGATTTAATTTGCTTTGCCGCCTCAATCCCATCCATGCCGGGGATATTAATGTCCATCAGAACCACATCGGGTTGCAGGGCGCTTATTCGTGGCACCAAATTTTTTGTATCGCCAAAAGCACCGCATAATTCCATGTCGCCCGAGGTAACGATGGCAAATTCAAGGCTTTCCCTGAATTTTCTGTTATCTTCAAAAATAGCGATACGCATCTGTTTGTTTAAGTTCTTCAAAATTCCATCTAAAAGGTGGTTAAAAAAATCGCCAATATTGGGGATATTCAAAAACAGGATGTCAGAGCGGGCACTTTAATACAACGCTGCAACCCCTTTTTTCGGATGAGCTGTTTATACTTAACCGGCCACCAATTTCCGCAGCTCTTGTTTGCATGTTATTAAGTCCGTTGCCTTGCTGATGTGTTGAAACATCAAAACCTGAACCGTTATCCTCCACTACCAATACAAACTTTCCCGCTTCAAAAAAGATTTGAATGTTCAGGATTGTACAACCGGAATATTTTAAGGCATTGTTGATGGCTTCCTTATAAACCAGGAAAATATTCCGCCTTGTTTCAATGCCTACGGATTGGGTATTTATTTTTGGGTCACTTTGAAAATGAAGGGTTATTTCCTTAACCGCGCAAAGGTCGGTGGCATAATTTTCCATTCTCAGCAGCAATTTTTCCCCGCCATCATTGCCAGGATTTATAGCCCATACCAGGTCGCCCATGGCGCGAACCATTTCCCTGCTGTCATCCCCGATTTTTCCCAGCAGTTTGGCTAATTGAGGTTGGTTTACCTGCTTTTTAAGCGACTCGCTGTACATGGATATAGCGCTGAGAGTTGCCCCTACATCATCATGCAAATCGGTAGCCAGCCGGGTTCGCAGCCGTTCCACCCGCAGGGCCTGCTCCAGCCGGTAGCGGTAAATGGCAACAATGCCTACCCCAACCATCATTGCACAAAGTGCAAGAAACCAAGCTTTCAGGTAAAACGGGGCCTCAATCCGAAACGAAAATGACACCGGAACCGGGTTCCAAACCCCGTCGCTGTTGCTTCCTTTTACCTGGAAGGAATAATCTCCCGCCGGAAGTTTGGCATACGTTACCGTTGTACTGTATATAGGTTGGTTCCAGTCTTTATCCACCCCCTTCAGCAGGTACGTGTATTGATTTTGGGAGGCGTTGCCAAAACTAAGCGCTGCATATGAAAACAAAAGGGTGGACTGATGCGGTAAAACGAGCGGTTTTTCAAAAATTATCGGGGTATCCCTTCCATTTACCTGCACCATTGCCAGTGCAACAGGTGGGGCCGGCTCTTTGGCCAGCAGGTTTTCCGGGAAAAAATGGGTTAATATGCCGTAGCTGCCCGTAACCATTGCACCGCCAGGCAGCATTTCAACACAACCATCCGTTTCGTTGCTCATCAATCCATCGTTGGTGGTAAAGCGGGTAAGATTCTTTGCAGCAGTATCCCACCTGAACAGGCCGTTGGAAGTGCCAAACCAAAATTGGCCCAATGCATCATTGGCAATATCACCAACGGGCTTAAAAAAAGGAATTCCGGTTAAAATGGGTGTATAATTACCAGTCCGGGGGTTAAATAACACAATACCATCGGCACAGCTTAGCCAGATATTACCTTTTCCATCCTGCATAAACGGGGTTGGTTTACCCGCTATTGCCGCGCCATTTATAGGTACCTTAAATGGTAACACCCTGAAAGAATCCGCATTTTTTACATATTGGTAAAGCAGGTCGTCACCACCAAACCAGGTATTACCCGCTGCATCTTCAAAAAAACGGGTGGGTGTTTTGTTAAAAAGGCTGAAACGGTCCTCCGGTTTTCCGAAAAAATTACGGAATCTGCCCGTTCGCGCATTGAGCAGACTTATCCCACGCCTTATGGTTCCTATCCATACATTTCCACTTTTGTCTTCATATACTTTCCAAAGTCTTTCGCCCGGCAAGGTCTCCTGGTTTCCATGAACGGGGTACCAGGCTTTCAAAACCACTTTTCTTTGCGGATCAAAAAGCAGCAATCCTCCCGTTGTGGCAAGCCAAAGGCCCCTCGTTCCCATTCCAATATCCCAAACACTCTTTTGGCCTTCTGTATTTTGGATAAAATTTTCCAACCGCATTTTATCCATTACCCCGGTTCCTTGTTTTACAAAATACAGGCCATCGCCCCCAACCCAGTAGTTGCCGGATTCAGGCGTGGCCGGGTCAGGCAATATTGCGGTTGGGTTCAAAGGTTTTTTTTCATCCGAAAATGCCATAAAGTGCTGAAAATGAGACATTTTCAAATCGGCCCTTGCTATTTTATTATTGGTACCAAGCCATAAATTGTTTAACCTGTCCATCAGCAAACAGTTAACAACCATGCCTTCCATACCGGGTTCAGTTTCGGTTCCCGCCCGGTATAACCTCCGTTCGCCAATCCTGATGCCTTCCTTTTCCGTTGTATATTTCGCTTCCACCAAACCGCCCCCTGTTGCCAGAAACAGGCGATTTTCGGAAAAAGCGATATCGAGGACTATATCCAATTCCTTTTCGGGGTTGGGGGAAGATTTTCTTTCAAATCTGTCGGATATCGGGTTATACCCTATAAGCCCTCCTCCCCAGGTGCCGCCAACAATTTGCCCGCCCGGCTCCTCAGCAAGGCTTGTAACGGCATTTTCAAAAAGGCGGCTGTTTTGCTCGGCAAAATGGTAACTCTTTACAGTACCGGTAAGGATGTCAAATTTTTTAATCCCAAAAGAAGTTGCAAGCCATATTTGCCCCTGCCTATCTTCAAGCAGGTCAAGAATAAAGTAATTACGGGTATTACCGGTTGACTGACCGCAATCTATCGGGAACCTGGAAAATTCGCCCCTGTCAGGATCAAAACGGAAAAGAAAATAACCATTGGCAGCCCAAATCCTGCGCCCTTTATCCGCAAAAACCTGGAAACTGATTTCCTTCAGTTCCTCCTTGTCCCTTTCGGTTGCATAGAAATGCCTGCTTTCTCCTTTAAAAGGATTTATCCGGGAGATGCCCCTGTTCGTTCCAACCCAAATATTACCATTGGCATCTTCAGCAAGACGGTTCACATGATTATCCGATATAAGGCTTTTTTCGCCATGACCTTCAAAAAAGCGGGTGCAGGAAATTCCGTCGTACCGGTTTAATCCATACTCTGTACCTGCCCAAACAAACCCCCGGGTATCCTGCAAAAGGCAATAAACGATATGGTGGCTCAGTCCTTTTTTTTCACCAATAATCTCAAAACCCATGTTACCGGAAACCGGCTGGGCAAACACGTTGATACTTAACAGTGCCCAATAAGCCATTAACCCTGTGCCATTCAACCATTTTTGCATGTTATAAAAGTACAGGTTTCGGCATTGCACCACCCAATACCCTTACCTTTGCCGCTCAAATTTTTAAAACTGATTATGGGTTTTGATAGAAATACGGTCATTGGTTTTGTACTGCTGGCCGTTTTGTTCTTTGGGTATTTCTGGTACACTTCCACCAATCAAAGGGCGGCTATGGAGCTGAAAAAGCGCGCGGAAGACAGCATTGCGGCCCTGAAGCCAAAAGTGGACAGTGCCCAATGGCGCACAGATTCCATCCGGATGGCAAGGGCACAGGATTCTGCCGCTGCCGGCGATCTTGCAATTGCTGCGAGTGGCGAGGAGCTTTTTACAACCGTTGAAAATAACCTCCTCAAAATTACCTTTAGCAATAAAGGCGGATGGCTGAAGATGGTGGAACTAAAAAAACACGTAGGGCCCGACAGCCAATGGGTAAAGATGGGAAGTGTAACCACCGGCAGCCTCAGTTATGGCGTAAATACGGCTCCTAACCAGGCTACTGAATCGGGGAAACTCTATTTTAATCCGGCTGTAGTTACAAAGGCACCCGATGGCAGCCAAACCATCAGCTACCAGGTTGCGGCCCCCAATGGCAAATCCATTAGCCATGCTTTTGTGGTAAAGCCCGATAATTATATGGTTGATGCCACCATTGATATAAACGGTGCAGATGAAATGATCAGCAACCGCGCCCTGAAATTAAACTGGGACGTAATGGCAAACCGGCAGCAGCGCGATGTAAAATACGAACGCTCACAAACCAAACTGGTGTACCGTACCGAAGGGGCTTTTGATTACAATACCGCCGTTGAGGGAACCGATGAAGAATTGACCACCCCAACGGATTGGATTGGTTTGAAACAACAGTTTTTTAATGCTACCCTGCTTTCAGCCACTCCCTTCAGCAGCCTGAAAGCTATTGTAACCGTTCCTGCCGATACCGTTACCGGGCAGGTGGCTTCACTGGCACTGAACGCAACCATTCCTATTCCTGCCGGTACCCATGCAACCTTTCCCCTGAAGATTTATACCGGGCCGAATGATTTTTATATCCTTAAAAAATACGACAACGATATGCACAATATCGTTGACCTCGGCAGCGGCATTTTTGCTTTTGTAAAATGGATCAACCGCTGGCTGGTACTGCCTGTATTTGAGTTTCTTACCAAAATAATGGGCAATAAAATTGGCTGGGCCATTCTTTTGCTTACCATTATTATCCGCCTGCTTATTGCCCCGCTTACCTACAGCAGTTACCTGAGCGGCGCAAAAATGAAAGCCCTGCGACCGGAGATTGACCAGTTAAAAAAGAAATTCGGCGACGATCAGCAGGCCATGAGTATGGAGCAGATGAAGCTATTCAGGGAAGCAGGTGTAAATCCATTGGGGGGATGTATTCCGGCTTTGTTCCAGATTCCCATCTTTTTCGCACTGTTCAGTTTCTTCAACAGCAATATTGACCTCAGAGGAGTTCCATTCCTGTGGTCGGAGGATTTGAGCAGTTATGATTCAATTGCCAACCTGGGCTTTACCATTCCTTTTTATGGCAACCATGTAAGCCTGTTTACCATTACCGCGTGTATTACCAGCTTCTTTATTTCGCTTTACAGCATGGCCAGTACACCCGATACCGGTAACCCCATGATGAAGTACATGCCGTACATTTTCCCTTTCATGATGCTGTTTTTCTTTAATAACATGCCATCGGCGCTTACCTGGTATTATACTGTTTCAAACCTGATTACCCTGGTATTGCAGTTTATTATTCAAACTTATATAATTGACCACGAAAAGGTGCTGGCAAAAATCCAGGAAAACAAAACCAAACCAAAGGGTAAAAGCAAATGGCAGGAGCGAATGGAAGCCATGCAGCAAACCCAGAAAAAGGTAGAGGATATGAAGAAAAAGACCCAGGGCAAAAAATAGCGGGTTTCTAACTACTCACTTAATTATATCGCCATGAAGATGAAAATAACGGGAACCTTCCTTTGTTTTTTCTTCATGGCGACTTTTTTTGCCCATAGTCAGCGCCTACTTACCGAGGCAAAACTAACCTATGACCTCATCCCACTACCCCAAAACGGGCAGGAAGCGCTTGCCGCTGCCTTTAAAAATGCCACCCACACCGTTTGGTTGCGAGGAAATATGGCGCGATTAGATTTTGTAAGCCAAACAAGGCTGCAATCAGTTATTTATAATACCACTACCGGCCTTGCCACCCTGTTGCGCGAATCAGGCGAAGAAAAATACCAATGGAACCTCGATTCGGCCCAATGGAAATTATTCAACAAAAAATGGACCGCAACCGGTTTTAGGGAAACAGGCGAAACAGCCTTTCTTGAAAACTACAATTGTACACGGGTAATTGCCAGCTATCCTGATGGCGACAGTGCATCTATTTTTTATACAAGGCAAATTTTCCCCTTAGCCATTGGATACGATCCCATGTTTGAAGGCCTCAGGGGCATCCCGGTTCAATACGAATGGGTAATTGGCGGATTAAAAATGAGGTACCGGCTTGTATCGGTTCAAACCGGTCCGGTTGGTGCTTCGCGGTTTGATATGCCCAAAACAGGGTATAAAATAATTGAGGCCCCCGTAGAGAGGCCTCAATAAATATGACTTTAAATGTAATTGGAGTTATTAACGAATTGTTTTCTCAGGTGTTTTAAACTTTTGAATCATCCCTTTTTGCTGAAGAGGATAAATATATATGGTATTACCTTTTTGATAGGTAATGATGGAATGGGAAGATCCGGGCTGACCGTTTGGCGTTTGCATAGGGCTGATTGTACCTTTGTAGGTTGCGCCCTGCTGAATTAGACTAAGCGGCGTGAGGTAAGCCTTTTTAACTTCGAATCCATTGAATTTTAGAACATAACCCTTTTTACCCTTTTCATCACCACCCTTGGAGGCAAAAACGAAGGAAGAAACGGAAAGCAATAAAACAATGGCTATTCCGGAAGGCCAGAAACCTGTTATTTTATTTAATTGAGTGTGCATTTGTGGCAAAATTAAATACTAAAAATTGAATTTTCCAAAAATATTAACGTCTGATTAAAGATTTTGTTACAAATGGTGGAAAAAACTTTCAAAAAATATCCATTTTGAATGTAAAATGCCCGTAGTTTTATGAAACGTCTGGAATATGGGAAATTATTCGAACCGAAGAGAAAGGGAAGAAATGCAGGAGTTGCTCCGGATTTATCAAAACCTGAAATCTGGCAGGAGCAGTAATTTTATTGAAGAAGAAGACTTTGAACGGATAATTAATCATTTCGACGACCGGCAGGAATTGTCGTCAGCCCTCGAAGCGGCCGATGTAGGCATGGAACAGTTTCCTTTTTCGGCGCAGCTTATGTTTAAGAAGGCAGACCTGCTGATTGCCAACAGGCAATACCTTGAAGCCCTTGAGTTACTGGATGCCGGTTCGCTTTTCGACAATAACGATACCACTTTTTATATTCTTAAAACCGATGCCTACCTGGCTTTGGAACAACCCGAAAAAGCCGCCCAATTGCTGGAAGAAGCCCTTGACCTGTTTGAAGGTGATGATAAGATTGAGTTACTTTTTGAATTGTCGGATGTGTACGACGACTATGAAGATTTTGAAAAGGTATTCGACTGCCTCAAACTGATATTGGAAGAGGATGCCCTGAACGAGGAGGCTTTGCTTAAAATTTGCTTCTGGGCTGATTTTACAGGCAGGAGCGAAGAAAGCATCCGCCTTCATCAGGCAATCATTGAAGAACATCCGTTTTCGGAACTGGCCTGGTTTAACCTGGCAACCGCTTTTCAGGGTTTGAAATTATATGAAAAAGCCATAGATGCCTATCAGTATGCGCTCGCTATTGATGAAAAACTGGATATTGCCTACCGTAACATGGGCGATGCCTACATCAGGCTGCGAAAGTTTAAAGAGGCAATAGAAGCATTGAACCGTGTACTGGAACTTTCGCGCCCCGAAGATGTGATTTATGAAGCCATAGGCCATTGTTACCATAAAATGGGAAATTTTGCTGATGCGCGGTTCAATTACCGCAAAGCAAGCCATCTTAACCCCGAGGATAGCAGGATATACTATAAAATTGCCGTTACCTATTGTAAGGAAGAACGTTGGGAAAGCGCGGTAAAACAACTGGAAACCGCTATGCGCATTCACAAATCACAGCCGGAATTTAACCTGTTGATGGGTGAATGTAAAATGAACCAGGGTAAGCTAAAAGATGCTATTCAGTATTTTTTGAACGTAATAAAAATAAGGCCAAAGAATGTTTCGGGCTACGATGCCCTTATTAGATGCCTGGTAAAAGCCGGGGAATACGATGACGCCCTTTTTCATAGCCAAAAGGCAGAAGAACATGCCATTGGAAGCGCACTCTTTGCTTATTACCAGAGCGGTATACTTTTTTTGCAGGGAAAATCAAAAGAGGCGCTGGTGCAGCTTGAGCGGGCACTTCGCGAAAACCCAAGGTTGTTCAATAAACTGAGCGATCTTGTTCCGGGCCTCCTGCAGCGTTCACAGGTGGTTGAATTACTTGGCCGCTACATGCGAAAGAAAAAACGTGGATAGCCGAAGGCCTGACGGTTGTCATAAAACGGCTTATTTTAAACCACTTATATTTGCATGCATTTTAATCAGCATGATCGCATTAAATTATTTTCTCAGCCAGATGCCCGACCGCCTTGCCAAGCCACGTACCAATGGTATTACCATGGTAATGGATAAAGGCCTCAGCATCGAAGAAGTAAAAAACTTTATGAGTATTGCCTATCCCCATGTGGATGTGGTAAAACTGGGTTTTGGCACTTCTTTTGTTACGCCCAATCTGCGTGAAAAGATTGAAACTTACCAGAAGTATGATATACCGGTATATTTTGGAGGCACCCTGTTTGAAGCCTTCCTGATCCGCAATCAATTTGAGGATTACCTGGCTATATGCAAGGATTACGGTATTACCTGGATGGAAGTATCGGACGGCAGCATTACCATTCCGCATGCGGAAAAGTGCGGCTACATTGAAAAAATGACCAAATACGGCCTCGTATTAAGTGAAGTGGGCAGCAAGGATGCCGCACACATTATTCCTCCTTACAAGTGGATTGAACTGATGAGGGCCGAGCTTGAAGCTGGCAGCACCTATGTAATTGCCGAAGCCCGCGAAGCAGGTAATGTAGGTATTTACCGTGGCAGCGGCGAAGTAAGGGAAGGTCTTGTTCAGGAAATTCTGACCCAGATACCGGGTGAAAAAATTATATGGGAAGCTCCTCAAAAGGCACAGCAATTGTATTTTCTCGAATTACTGGGATGTAACGCCAACCTCGGAAACATAGCCCCCTCTGAAATGTTACCACTCGAGGCAATGCGCATTGGCCTCCGTGGTGATACTTTTAATCTTTACCTGGATAAGAAAGAAACTTAGGTTAAGATTAAGGCTGAGGTTGAGCAAAGATCCGGCGGGTCGCGCGGGGGATTTGCAGCGCAGCAGGTTCCGACGGATCGCGCGGGGAGGAGGCTGAGAAATACAGAATACTTGAATACTCGAATACTTGAGTACATGAATACTTGAGTATTTGAAGGACTTCATATTTGTACCGATAGCTATCGGGGTTTGAAATAGTGACGCTGGTGAACGGAGCCCCATTCATCATTCAAAATTCATCATTCATCATTCCTTGACTCATTCATTTCCATGAAACTTTACGGCCTCATCGGTTACCCGCTTTCGCATTCTTTTTCGAAGAAATATTTTTCGGAGAAATTTGAACTGGAGCAGATTGACGGTCACCGGTATGAGTTGTTCCCGATTGAAAATATTGGTTTGCTGAAGCCGCAGGTACTTGATGCCCATCCCGAACTCTGCGGACTGAATATTACCATTCCGTACAAAAAGGATGTGATCGCTTTTTTGGATGACCGCACCGCCTTGCCGCTTGATGCATGCAACTGCATAAAAATAACTGCAGGTAAACTAAAAGGCTTTAATACAGATGTTATCGGGTTTGAAGAATCGCTGAAACCCCTGCTGCTACCCATTCATAGCCCAGCCCTGGTACTGGGAACCGGAGGAGCTGCACAGGCGGTAATGTATGTGTTGAGTAAATTACAGATACCTTTTGTGGCCGCAAGCCGCAGCGGCAACCCAAACACCGTTGACTATCAATCAATGGATGCCGGTTTTATTGCCGCGCATAAGCTGATTATCAATACCACTCCTTTGGGCACATACCCCAATACCGGAACCTGCCCGCCAATACCTTACGATGGGGTAGGGTCTGACCACTACCTTTTCGACCTGGTGTACAATCCTGCCGAAACCCAATTTTTAATGGAAGGTAAAATGCGGGGGGCAGCCATAAAAAACGGCTCCGATATGCTTGAAATTCAGGCGGAGGAAAGCTGGAGGATATGGAATGATGAAGAGGTTTGAAATTCCAAATTAAGAAATTCCAAATTCCAAATTAAGAAATTCCAAATTAAGAAATTCCAAATTCCAAAGCCTGCCTTGCGGCAGTTGGGGGAAATTCTTCGGAAACGTCATATCAACAAACGAAATTTTCTTAGAATTTTGGAATTTGGAATTTGAACTATTGGAATTTGCCTTTTGCCCTTTGGAATTTGCCTTTTGTAATTTTAAGAATGGCTGTTTCCACTTAAAAACGCCACCAATCCCGCAACTGCCTTCGCCCTGTGGCTATACTGTGCTTTTTCCTCCCTGTTCATTTGCGCGAAAGTTTTGGAAGCACCATCAGGCATAAAAACAGGATCGTAACCAAAACCCTGATCACCTGATTTTTCCCTGATGATTTCACCGGTACAAATTCCTTCAAACTGGTATTCGCTACCCTGCCATTGCAGCGAAATAACCGTGCGGAACCTCGCCCGCCTGTTTTCAACCCCTTCCAGGTTTTTCAGCAAAAGGGTAATGTTCTGCTCATGCGTTGCCTGTTCACCCGAGTAACGGGCACTGCGAACGCCCGGTTCTCCATGAAGCGCTTCCACTTCTAACCCGGTATCTTCACTAAAACAATCCTTACCCGATAACTGCAGGATAACCCTTGATTTTTCACGGGCATTTTCTTCAAGGGTATTATATGGTTCCGGAATTTCACGGTCAATACCGGCATCTTTTAGCGAAATAACCCTAATTTCAGCAGGAACGAGCGGCTGAATTTCGGCCACTTTATGGGCATTATTTGTAGCGAACAATAAGGTGTGCATGGGCATCATTTTATCCGAATATTTTTTTCATAGCTGCCCAAAGTTCCTTTTTCAGGGCAATAGCCTCCGGAGTGGGCGCGCCCAATTCGGTAAGCGATGGAGCATAAACAAAGGTTGTATGGTTCCAGCTTTGCACCTGGAATTGGGGGAATTTGATGGGTGCCCCTATTTCAACCGGCTGTATGCCAAAATAAAAGGCCGACTTTGCAGGCAGTTTTTCATTCAGGGCATAATATTCCAGCTTGTGGGTGGCGGCGTTTACCAAAGCAATGTCGGCCATAGATAGTTTTACAGAGCCCAGTATTTTCCCCAGCAATTCTAAATCTTTATCATTTATGTGCAAGGCCGTAGGGTCTTTTACTACCACGAGTACCTGTTTTCCAAAACTGCCAAGCCAGCTTAATTTTTCTGCAACCGGTACTTCAGGTACCTGAACGGGCGAATCTGGCATTAACTGTGGGGTAACTTCCGGTTTTTCCGTTACGGATTTTACAGTAGTTGGGGAAATTTCCGTTTTTGGAGCCGAAAACTCAAATTCTTCCGGAATTACCACAATTCCGCCGGAGAATAATTCGGCTAAAAGTGCCGCCGGCATTGGTTCAAGGGAAAATTCGGGAGCCGGTATGTCGTTTGTCATAGTCTAAAGCCTGCTTTTTCGTTACTTTTGTCAAAAATAGTCAGAGAAATGATTGCCGCACTGGAAATAAAAACGACCCCTGTTCTTCGGTCAAGATTACAGGAATTAGATATTGAAAACGTACCATTCGGCAGGTACTTTACCGACCACATGTTTGTTGCCGAATTTGCAGGAGGTGAGTGGCAATCGGCCGAAATCAAGCCATATCAGCCACTAACCATTGATCCGAGTAATGCGGCCCTGCATTACGGACAAAGCATTTTCGAGGGTATCAAGGCTTATCGTCAGCCGGATGGTGAAGTGGCCATTTTCAGGCCATTTGATAATTTTCACCGGTTTAATGTTTCGGCGGTACGTATGCAAATGCCCGAAGTACCCGAAGAAATTTTTATCGAAGGCATGCGTCAACTGATTGCCCTCGATAAGGATTGGTGTCCCGTACATGATGATCATGCATTGTACATCCGTCCCTTCCTGTTTGCAAGCGATAACGCCATTGGCGTTCGTCCTTCAGAGCGCTATACCTTCATCATCATATTAAGCCCAACCGGCCCTTACTATACCGCCCCCATGCGCATTTATGTAGAGGAGCAGTACACCCGTGCAGCTCCCGGTGGTGTTGGTTATGCCAAAACGGCCGGCAACTATGCCGCTGCTATGTTTGCCACTGCCAAAGCGCAGAAAGAAGGGTATAATCAGGTGCTATGGACCGATGCCTTTGAGCACCGCTATGTGCAGGAAATTGGCACCATGAATGTGTTTTTTGTTCGTGGAAATACCGTGCTTACCCCATCACTTGAGGAGGGCACCATCCTTGATGGTATTACCCGCCGCAGTGTAATGACTGTACTCGATGAAATGGGTTACTCTATTGAAGAACGCAGGATAACCGTTGATGAATTAATTGAATGGTATAAAAATGGGGAGCTTACCGAAGTATTCGGCGCAGGCACCGCGGCAACCATCAGTATGATCCGGGAATTGAAATACCGCGATTTTGTAATGGAATTTGACACAGATACATGGAAAGTAGCCCCGGCGGCACTTAACGCACTTAATGATATCCGCTACGGAAAAGTGGCCGATACCCATGAATGGTTGTTCAGTGTATAAGTAACGTTCTTTCTTACTGCCTGGTGATCGTGCCTCCCAGTAAGAAAGAATTTTAAATGGAAAGGTAAAGGCAAAATGTCTTTACCTTTTTTATTACATTGCCCCCTGAGAAAAATGTTGGCTTCTCAAACGGTACATACCATAAAAAAACGATCCGCTACTATGACACAGAACAACCGCAGAAAATTTATACAGCAACTTGGTTTGGCAGGCGCCGGGCTGATGGGTGCAAATCAATTATTTGCTGCTGCTGATACCCCTTCTGAATCGCTTTTCCGGAATTTTAAACCTGCAGGTGAAGCCTCACCTATCCGAATGGGCCTGATAGGCGCCGGCGGCATGGGTTCCGAGGATATGAAAACCGCCCTGTTACATGAAGGAATTACGATAACCGCGGTATGCGATTTGTATAAAGGAAGGCTGGAAGCTGCCAAAGAACGCTGGGGCAATGGTTTGTTTTTAACGCAGGACTATAAGGAATTGCTGAAACGGAGCGATGTGGATGCCGTAATTATTGGCACCCCTGACCATTGGCATATGCCCATTACTGTGGATGCGTTGCTTGCCGGCAAACATGTGTATGTTGAAAAGCCCATGGTGCATAGTGTTGATCAGGGTATGAAACTGATTGATGCCTGGAAAAAAAGCGGGAAAATTTGCATGGTGGGCAGTCAGGGACTCAGTTCGCTTGGGAATGAAAAAGCAAAGGAACTGCTGGAAAGCGGGGCAATTGGCGAATTGAACTATGCCGAAGGTTTTTGGGCAAGAATGAGCCCCGAAGGTGCCTGGCAATATAAAATACCGGCAGATGCTTCGGCCCAAACCGTTGCCTGGGACCGATATGAAATCAATAAAAAACATGCTTTTGACCCGCTTCGGTTTTTTCGCTGGCGCAATTACCTCGATTATGGTACCGGCATGAGCGGCGACCTTTTTGTGCACCTGTTTAGCAGCCTGCACTTCATCACCTCAAGCCTGGGACCCACCAAAATTGCAGCCATGGGCGGATTAAGGTATTGGA
>ERZ795056.3701-NODE-3701-length-16239-cov-5.204276_pt1 | contig 16239 bp, 8 predicted proteins | sample MGYA00375140_ERZ795056 | MGnify/ENA primary metagenome ERZ795056 (study PRJEB30185, sample SAMN05720227) | activated sludge metagenome | isolation source: Anaerobic digester | place: USA | collected 2015-03-09 ... | reverse complement strand
AGCGACACTCTTTCCCTACACGACGCTCTTCCGATCTGCCATCGCCGTCGGTTTCGAGCACTCGAGCCTTCGCAATACGTTTGCCGTTGGCTGCATCTACGACTTCAACCGAATGCGAAATCTTGGCTTTGTCGACGCGGCTGTACAATACCAACACAGGTTTGCCCGCACGTTCTTGAAAACTCACGTCGGTCGCGACGACTTTGCGGGCAGCACCTTTTTTGCCAAGCGGTAACCAATGCACTTGCTGGCCACTACCGCCGTTGTTCGCAACAACTACCAAGGTATCGCCAAACACGCGGAGCGCTGTCGGTTGACGCAAATCAACGGGCAATGGCAACACGCGTTCGGCCCGCGTGTTGAGATCCACAACGTGAACGTCAGCTTGTTCGCCAGCATCAGAAAGGATGTACGCCGCAACTTTGCCGTCAGACCAAATCGCGTCGTCAACAAATCCTGCAGTTGGCGCCACCCGCAACACCGGCGCTGCACTGGTGAGTTGCCCTTGCACGCCAGCATCAGCGGCCGCTGCCGCCGCAGGGCGGGCCCCGACGACCAGCGAGACCAGTGTTGCATTGGCCAAACAGAGCGCAAACGCACTAGCGATTCGAGGAGCCTTCATACGCTGTCGATGCCACGCAAAGCCGTCGGAGGCAATACAATTCATAGCAATTACGCCCCTTGGCCGGCGCTGGGGCCAGCAGCAGCTTGATTCGCCGCACTGCTGTTTGCATTGCTCACGTCGTATACCGCCGGTGCGCCGGCCGCACCCGTCGCAGCTTCCAACGCCCGATAGGCGGAGGCTTCAAAGATGCAGCCATCATCAATGTCTGGCTGTTCAGCGAGATCCGCAATTGTTCGGGCGACGCGGATCAACCGATCCACGCTGCGCGCGGTAACCATGCCACGCGTACTCACGACCTTTGCTAACGCCTTTTCGGCAGCCGCCGGTAATACGCACGTTTCGCGTTGCACGTTGGCAGGCATTTCGGCATTGCAATGGAGCCCCCAGCGCGCCAAGCGTGCTTGCTGGCGCGCGCGCGCCCGCATCACTCGATCGCGAATGGCAGCGGACGGTTCGGCGGGCGTCGCGTCGCGCATTTGTTTAAGCGAAATCGGCCGCACAAACACCTGCAGGTCCATGCGATCTAACAAGGGTCCGCTCATGCGCGAACGATAGCGTTCGATTGCAAACGCACTACATGTACATTCGCGCACGCCTGAATCGAACCAACCGCACGGACAAGGATTCGCCGATGCCACCAGCAAAAACGACGCAGGCAAGGTCACGGTTCCGCCAATGCGGCCGATGGTGATTTCACGGTCTTCCAAGGGTTGCCGCAACGCTTCGATCGTGGTGCGTTGAAATTCAGCAAGCTCATCGAGAAACAGCACGCCATTGTGCGCCAGTGAAATCTCGCCAGGCCGCGGCACGCTGCCTCCGCCGAGCAACGCAGCGGAACTTACCGTGTGATGGGGTGCGCGAAACGGCCGCTGTTCAACCAACACACCACGCGATACACCGGCCGCAGAATGCACCTTCGTCGTGGTCAAGGCTTCATCGTGTGTCATTGCCGGCAGAATCGTCGGCACTCGCCGTGCCAGCATGGTTTTGCCAATGCCCGGCGGCCCCGACAGCAGAATATTGTGCCCACCAGCGACAGCGATTTCCATGGCGGCGCGCGCCATGCCCTGCCCTCGCAGTTCAGACATGTCGACAGCATAGCGCTGCTCACTCGACCGCGGCTGCGCAACCGTAGGGAGCATCGCGTGTTCGCCACTAAGCATACCGATAACTTCCGCTATGTGTTCGACCGCGATCACATCGATACCTTCAACGACAGCAGCTTCTTGCGCTGATGAACGCGGCACAACCACACCACGCAAGCCGCGATCTCGCGCCATCAACGCTGCCGCGAGCGCGCCTCGAATTGATCGAATCGATCCATCAAGCCCTAATTCGCCAAGCACAATAAAGCCTTCAAATACGTTGACCTTAAAGACTTCATCGGCGAGCAGCACGCCGATGGCGATCGGCAAATCAAACGCCGCCCCCGGCTTGCGCACATCGGCTGGCGCCAAGTTCACCGTGACTTTGCTCAACGGCACATCGTGGCCTACAGCCACCAAGGCACCGCGGATGCGCACGCTACCCTCCTTGACTGACGGCGCCGCCATGCCGACCACGTTGTAACCAGGCAAGCCGCTGCTTACATCGACTTCGACGGTAATTGGAATTGCATCAACGCCGACCAAGGTCGAAGACTGCAGAGTTGCGAGCATGCCTGGGCTAAAGCAACTCGCGCGCCAACTCGGCAGCACCGCGGCTGTCCACAATTTCAACCAGTTACAACCAGCCCAAAGTAAAACCGTCCAACCACCGGACAGCAATGTCCAAGGCCCGGACACGATGTCCGATTACCGGACAGTCTGCACCCTCGCGCTGCAACGTTGCAACGCCAATGTCCACGGCTCGGCAACGCCCGGCACACTCTTTTAATTTCGCTTGATTCGATTCGATGCGCCCCTAGCGCAGAAGCACGGTTAGGCTTACGCTGGTGATCCATGGCGGATGAGCGGGTGCATTTCAACAACTTGCCGGAAGCGACGCGCATCAATCTGGCGATCTTTGTCAAAACCAAGCGCGCCACGATGCAAGAGCTGCGGAAATCGCAAAGCACTGGCGTCATTGCCGTCTCGATTTTCTCGATCGTCGTTGCGGCCGCAGCGTGGTTCATTCTAAAAAAAGGCTACGGCGACCTCGCCTCGTTTCGCTTAGCGCCGATCAAAATCCCGTTGATCTGCATGGGGCTCGCCTTTCCCTTCGCCGTGATCGGCGCCGGCCTTGGCAGCATCCCCGTGCGGCCGATTCCCGCCGGCGCCTATGTCGCGCCAACCCAAATCATTGATGCCACATCGAACGTTTTGCGTATCACACCACTCGCGGGCGCTACCGTGGAAGTTACCCACCTCATTGACCGCGATGCGGTTTTGATGCGCGATATCGGCAGCAACGTGCGAATCGAAACCAAAGATGGGTCAATGACGTTTCGATTTCCGTCGAAAGCAGCAGCACTGAGCGCCGCAGGCATCGTTACCCGTAACATCGAAAAATGTGAAACCGACCCCACCTGGGCCGAACGCGAAGACCTATTTGCCGCCGCGCGCAACCAACCATGGACCACCCGCGCGACGACAACGCCAACGGCCGGCCCGCGCTTTTCACGCTTGCATTGGTTCGCCAGCAACGCAACCTGGCTGGCGTTTTTGCTTGGCGTTGCGTTGGGCCCCGTTGTGTGGTGGGCACGCAACCAACTCAGCGACGCTGCCGCCTTCAAAAAAATCCGCTACGAAAGCGAAGCCATTCTGTACCAGATCAACGATGGCAATCGTGCCGCCGAAGTTGAAGCCATGCGGCCTAACCTTGCAAAGTAGCCTATGACCATCCACCAAACGATTGTGTGTGAACGCTTGCTCGACGCCGCACCAGCTGAAGTTTATGTCGCCTACGCTGACGCGCACGAACGAGCGCGTTGGTCAGCGCCCTCGCCTGCCGAAACCGTCATCTATGAAGAATCTAGCTTCGGCGTCGGCGGCATCGATCGCTATCGCTGCGGCGCCAAAGCCAACCCGGAATTCCGCGGCGTTGTGACCTATCTCGACATTGTGCGCTGTGAACGCATCGTCTACGCCGAACAAGTGAGCCGTGGCGACACGGTGTTGTGCGCAGCGCTGATCACGGTGGAACTCACCCCCGAAGGTGAAGCAACGCGCGCTACGATCACAACGCAGATCGTTTCATTCGTGGGCGCGGACATGATCAAAAGCGTGGCGGCTGGAACTCGCGCGGCATTGGAAAACCTGGCGCAATGGGTGTTGCCGTAGCCTTTCCGTTGCTCAACTTCGATCGATACGAACGAAATTCTAGTGCGCTCGCTTACGTGACCCACGCGAGGTGATCTTTTTTCGGAACCGGTGCGATTTTCACCTAGCGTGCGTTTCGTCACCATTGGCCTTACCAGCTGATTTTCATTGGTAAACCACTCAATGAGTATCGTTCAAATGTCTGATTTTATGAGTTTTTGGCATAAAATATGGCTTGGCAAAAAGCGTAAAAGTGAAATGAATTTCATTTAATATTTGCAGCGATTTCCGCACTCGCGGTAGTGGAGCCAAGTCCTTCCACCACGAGTCCGACCAAGGAGATCGCGATGTTTTGCCAACAGAAACTACTGCTCACACCCGCGCTAGTCGCAGCTTTGTTGACTGCATGTTCGGGGTCTTCCGAACCAAGCAGCGCAGCCCTCGAAAGCGGCGCCGGCTTGTGTGCGCCCGACCAATCAGGCTACGCGCAACGCCCAACTTGGAGTGAAATCGGCGAAACGCCCGACTACGAACACATCTCCAGCAATTTCAATTTCACCAAATCGCTGCGCTTGATCGCATCAACGTTCGACAAAGCAGTGACCAAAGCCAACACGCTGCGCAGCGAACTCGAAAAAATTGAGGCTGCTGGCACCTGCGACTGCGAAGGCACCACCGATGCTTGCAGTGCCGACGGGCAAAGTTGTGCGACGTTGCTGCGCCCAACGGCCGGCAAAAACGATTGCGCTGCAGCGTGCCAAGAACTTGCAGCCAACGGAACCTGCGGTGCTACTGGCGCTACGGCTGGTTGGCAACTCAGCGATTTGTACTTGGCGCCACGCAACGTTGCCAAAAAAGCGTTGCATCATCTCGGCTTTCTCGACGGGGTTGTCAAGTTCATCACCGGCCCCGAGTTTGGCAGCGCGTTGTCCACAATTTCCACCGTGACTGGCGGGCTCAAGAATACTGCCGATTTCACCGACGACGTTTTTCGCAAAGTTGATCAATTCACCGAAGGCTTTCACCTCGGTGGCTATTCGAAGCTGCGGCCGGATCTGTGGGCGTGTGTGCCGCGTGCCGGCAGCGGCGTGTTCGCACAGATGGGCAACCTCGGCGGCGGCCGCTTTTCACTTGGCGCAGGCTACACCTCGGGGCTGGCTGCTAAAAAAGTGAACGGCTTGTTCTCGATGGGCGGCGCCACCTTGGTTGCCAACGGCAAGAGCTATCCGATCTTGCCAAGCGTTGCCTACAACCTGCAGATGGATGGCTTCAAAGTCTTCGACCAAGATCATCTCTTCGGCATCGACGGCATCACCATTTCGTCGGGCGGCATGGACGTAGCCGTTGCGAAAGATAAAGACATCTTCAATCTCGTCGACAGCAGCACCCTCAACGACATCGCAGGCAGCGACGGTCGCTTGACCTGGAATGAACTGCTGACCAAAGGCTTCTACCCTATCGACTACACGTCGCGCAGCGATCAGCAAGCATACGTGTGGCCGCGGCCCGAAGACAGCACCGATGCCGAACGCAAAAGCATTGCGGTGTTCGGCGCTGGCCTCGATCTCAAGGTCGAAATGAAACCGCTGCATTTCGACTTACCGGCGATTCCGATCGCTGGCGTGGCGTCGGTGCAACCTTATTTCGAAATGGAATCAGGGATGGCGTGGCACAACCAACACAACCGCATGCTCAACCGCATCAGCCAAGCGCTGGGCGTGCCAGCGCCGCTGCTCAACCGCGACGAACACGCGTTGCAAGCGCCCGATGCATCGCGCGATGTTGGCGTCACGGCGCATATCGATCCGAAAATCGGCGCGGAGCTGACCGCTGGCATCAAGCTTGGCAAATACTTGCGTGCTGGCGTGTTTGCCAACGTTGGGCTCAAAGTCAGCGTGGCGCCCGGCGTGTTCGCCGATACCATCGACACCAGCACGCCGCTGGCCACGTTTTTGAACACTGTGAATCCCCCCGTCGACGCTGCGTGCACGCCGATTTTGCAAAAAGCAACGACGCGTTTGGTGTGCCGCAACCAATTCGCAAGCAAAGGCCAGCTCGACGCGGTCGCAGCGTTGAGCTGTGATGATGCCAGCAACACCTGTATCACGGGCGGGTTGTGCGAGCGCTACGATTCGCTTGCCGGCGGCAACCATGCCGGCGGCCAGTTCGTCGGTGGTGATGCCGAGACCAATTGCGTGCGCAGCGGTGGCATTTGGCATCCCAACGCTTGCGGCTTGGTTGCTGGCGGCACCGACGCCAACGGCCACAGCAACGGCAGCACCATTGTTGGCTGGCAAGGCCCGGGCTGTAATCCTTTATCGGCAACCGCCAACGGCTACATCGGCGTCGATCCATCCACGTCGGCGGCGCTGCAAGCCGACATCGCTGCCAAAGGCGCGCCGCATCACTCGATCTTCACCTATGCGCTTTCCGATCTTACGTTCTCGGCAATTCTCGACGCATCGATCTTGGCGCAGCTCGAACTCAAGATGAAGTTGTTTGGCAAGAGCATCCAAAAGACGTGGACGCTGTTCAAATGGAATGATGCGTGGAGCCTCGGCTCAACCAACAAGACCTGGTTGCAAAAGGGCGTCGAAGCGCAATATGAAGATGATTGCGCGGCCCCGGGCATCATTGCCAATCATCAACCTGCCCGCATCAAACGCTATCGCAACCGCAGCAGTGCTGACTGGGCGAGCTTCGACGACAGCGAAGAACTGATCAATAACTGGTGTTACCCAAGCATCGCCGACGACACCAGCGACAACCAATACCAAGTGCCAACCAACCAAGGCTTGGTCGATAGCATCAACAACTATCAAGCCATGGGCCACGACGTTGGCGAGCAAACCTGGCAACAAAACCAAGTGTGCGTCAACGGCCAACTGTCGTGGCAATGGGCAGCGCAGCACGTGCCGACCGAACAGTGCGTAGTGCGCGCAGCAACCGGCGCCACCGCGTTGGCATGCACGCAACCAGGCATGGACTGCAGTGGCAATCAAAGCGTCAACAGTTGCGAAACGCACGGTGATTGCTTCTGCGAAGGGCCGCTTGGTAGCTGTGGCACGTACTTCTACGACGGCTACAAACACATTGGAGCGACGCAGACCGAATGCGTCCGGCAGGGCCCCTACACGACGTTTGTGCCGTACGAATGTCGGCCGGTTGACGTGCCTGGCCCTGGGCGCGAACTCGCGCGGGGCAGTTGCGCCAACGTCGTTGAGCTGAGCGCAGCTGCAGCGGGCTGCATGACCGCGCGTGATGCTAGTGCACCAGCCGATGCGCCATTGACCGAGGAAGGATACGTCGATGTGGGTACGATTACCGACGACGAGGGCAACTTGTTGCCGGCGTACAACACCGCTGCATGGCAAGCTTGGGCCAGTGCCTTACAAGGCTGCCTCGACAAAGGTAAGTTCGACTTTGATATCGAACTTGCTTGTGTGGCGGATGGCACCTGCGCGCCGACCCTGTGCTGCGGTGACGGGGTGCAAGAAGCGCACGAAGCGTGCGATGGCTCGGCGTCTGGCAGCGGCAATTGTACAGCGCAGTGCACCCTGCCGGTTTGCGGCGACGGCCGCGTTGAAGGCACTGAACAATGTGATAACGGAGGGTACAGCGCTACGTGTGATGCGAATTGTCGCCGCATTGATGTCGCGCACGACAATCCGACCATCGAAGAATCAATAGACGATGGCTCCGCGCCTGCGCCTACTGCAAACGCCGCTGCGAAACACCCCGAAGTTGCGGGCTTAACCTGTGACGGCGACGAAGCCACTGCCGACGAGAAAATACTGGCTGCTAACATAGCGGTCGCAGCGGCCTGCAACCGCGACCCAGATTCGCAGGTGTGTACTGAAATCGTCGAACACCATGCGCGCATCTTGCTCGATGAAGGCGAGCATCAAGCGCAAGCTGAAACTGACAATCATCCCGGCTTCACTGCTGACATGACGGACAGCCAACTCTGGAGTTTCTGTGACAAGATTCCGCCAAAGTCGCTCCTGACAGTTTCGCTTGGCTTGTCCGCGAGCTTTTTGTGGTGGCAAGGCGGCGGTGGCATCGATTTTGTTTATCGCTTGGACAACATGCAGTCGGCGATCTTCTTCTATAAAGGCGGTGGTGTTGGCTCGGCGGCCGGGTTCTCCGTCGGCGCTAACATTTCATTCGGCGGCGCGCGCGACACCGAAACGCGCAGCGTACTTTCGGCATGGTCAGGTCCGTTTGGGCAAGTTTCCGGTTCGTGGGCCAGCAACTTCAAATTTGCCGGCTGGGGTGTCGGCGGTGCGATCAACTATTTCCGGACACCAGACGTCACGATCGAAGGCTGGTCCGGCACCGTAACGGTTAGTCGCGACTTTGACTTTGGCATCATGGGCCGCATCCTCGGCGGCGAAGGCGCAGCGCGCAGCGTGAGCGGCAACCTGAGCTACTGGTATCCATGGGACTTCATGACCCGAGCTTTTGCCGTGATGCCCGGCGCACGCTGGTGGCCGATGACCGAGGGTGGCAATGTGTACTTGAAGTATGCCGACAAGTGGGAAATGGCCAAGCACATGGTGCACACCGGCATCGCGATTCCCGCCGTGGTCGCACTTGGCGCGTACGGCTGGTGTCACTAAGGCGCCGACGGCGACAGCGTGGCCGACACCAACTGCGTGCTGACTGCGAACGAAACACCTTCGCCGACCGAAGAATCAAGAATATCCGGGGCTAGCAACGTTTTGGTAAGGCCGTCGTCGTAGAATTCAGGATCGCTGAGTTGGCAATCCTTGTTGTCATCGAAGGTTGTTGCGACCGTTGCGCCGGCTGAAGCAGCAATGCACGTGCAGGTCGTTGGCCCGCTTGCAGCCACGCAATCGCGTGCCAATACGCGCCGCAGTTGCATAACGGCTTGGGGCAAAACCACATTTTGCAAATCTTGTTTCGAAACGACGCCCGCAAATACCGCCCGCGCCTCGCTGGTCGTCATTTGTGACATTCGAATTGCGGCGTCGTGCAACAACAGATCGACCACAACACCTTCAGCCAGCGCGAATTTGATCGGAATCTCATCAGCGTGGGCCAGGACAACGCCTTGGTTCATTGGGCCCGTTGCATAGCTGAAGGGATGTGGCGCCTGCACGCGAATCACCGCGTCACCATCGAGATGCTGGCCGCATGACAACGGGTCCGAACTCAGGCAAGGTGGCGGCACCGCAGCGGTGCCGATGTACGGCTGAATTCCGACGAGCTCAGCGTTGTTTGACAATTCGACGCTTTGCAGATCGACGCCAATAAGAATGCCACCGCTGCGCACGCCGTCGCGCAACGCCGTTCGAACATCTAAGCCGCTGTTATTCAGCAACACTAGAATTGTGCCCAAGGAATTGTCCTTACGACCATCGCCGTCTAGGTCGACCGAAATATTCTGCGCATCGCTGTAGGACCCAGGCACATCGATCGCCGAAACCACATACTGATGGTGGGGCCCGTCAACGATATAGTCATTGTCGCCACAGGCAGCCGCCATGCCAAGCATGAAAGGAAGCAGCATCATTCGAGTTTGTTGCATCGTCACGAGAACAAACCACATGGCTTGCTGAATGCCACCGGCCTAACATGGCAACGAACGGCAAGAATGCGGCGTCCGCCGCAACGCTAGAGCGCTTGCTGCAACGCTGCGGCCACGGTTTCGAGCACTTTAATCCGGGCAAACCGTTTGTCGTTGCTTTCGACCAATGTCCAAGGCGCAATCTCCGTCGAGGTGCGTTCGATCATGTCATTGACAGCTCCGGCGTATAACGGCCACTTCTGGCGATTGCGCCAATCCTCGTCGGTGATCTTGAAGCGTTTCCAAGGGGTTTCAGCGCGCTCCGTGAACCGGCGCAACTGTTCGTCTTGGTCGATGTGCAACCAGAGCTTGACCAACACGGTCTTGCGGCGCGTCAACTGCTCTTCAAAATCGTTGATCTCAGCGTACGCGCGCTGCCAATCGGCAACGCTGCAAAAGCCTTCAACGCGTTCGACCAACACCCGGCCGTACCATGAGCGATCAAAAATGGTGAACGTGCCACCACGCCCAAGCCGGCGCCAGAATCGCCAGAGATACGGATATCGCCGCTCTTCCTGGTCTGGTGCCGCCACCGGCACGATGCGATATTGCCGCGCATCCAACGCACTGGTGATGCGGCGAATCGCGCCGCCTTTGCCGGCTGCGTCGACACCTTCAAACACCACCACCGTCGAGACCCCGCGCTTGGCGGCCTTGCGCGCCAAACGATTGAGGTCGCCTTGCGCCTGCTGCATGCGATCGTCGTATTCATCTGCAGGCAATGCCTTGCTCAGATCGAGGCTGGAAAGAATCGTGATATTTGCCGCCTCGACCGTCGGAGGCAACGCTTGCGGCTCCGGCGCCTGCACGGCCGCTTCGGCGGTCGCGTTGCGCTGCGTGACACGTGCCGACAACTGTTGGTGAATGGCGCGCTCAATGGTCTGGCCAACGGTGAGCGTCTGATATCGGCGACAACTCGCTTCGAGCACGGTCCAAGGCGCTTCCACCGTCGAGGTTCGGCGCAACGCGTGAGCCGACACCTCTGCGAATCGATCATACATTTCAAAGTGCGCCCAATCAGCCGGCGTCACCCGCCAGCGTTGCTGTTTGTCTTTTTCCAAGCTGCGCAGCCGCTTGCGCTGCCGGTCTTTTGACAGATGCATCCAGAACTTCAGCAACACGGCGCCGTCGGACACCAGCTGTCGTTCAAACGCGGCAACTTCATTGAGTTGCCGTTCGAATTCGTCGCGTCGAATGTGCCGCTGCGCGCGTTCCACAATGGGCGCGGTATGCCAGCCCCCAAAGAAAATGCCGATTTTGCCTTTCGGCGGCAGCGCTTTCCAGAATCGATAATACGGCGGCCGTTCCGCTTCTTCGTCGGACGGCGCGGTCAGCGCAAACGTTTCAACATAACGCGGGTCGAGCCATTCTAACAGCGTGTTGACTGTTTCGCCTTTGCCTGCACCGTCGACCCCGCCGATGATAATCAGCAACGGAAAATCGGCATTGCGGAGCGCCATTTGTGCGTCGAGCAGCCGCGGCCTTAGCTCGGCGACGTCGCGAATGTAATCTTCTTTGTTAACGCTCCGACCCACTTCGGCGGCTTCAAACATGCGGCTATTGTCCGCCCTTCACGATTTTTCACAAGCGACAAGATGGCGCGTCGGCCCGCCGCTACCCTCGGCCAGCGGTTTTTTGCCAGCTTGGACGTTCGCTGCAACGTTGCCACCAGGCCATAACGTTGTCGTATTTCGACAAAATCAATTTCGCAGGAGTGGCCATGGCGTACTCCATGTACGGCAAGTAGCAGATGTCAGCGAGGGTAAACTCTGCGCCGGTGAGATACGGCGTGGTGGCGAATTGTTTTTCCATCACTGCCAGTGTCGCATTGAGCGCAGCTTCAGCTGCAGCCAGCACATCTTCACCGTGCGGCCGACCAAAAATGTAATGATAGACGAACTTCATCGCGTGTGGCGTGAAGTTTGAGGTTTCAACGCTCATCCATTGATCCATCAATGCGCGCTGTTGCGGGTTGGTTGGCACCAGGTTGCCGCCAGCTTTGTCGTTGATGTAGCGAATGATGGCGCGCGATTCGTATAGTGCAAAACCATCGTCGTTGATCGCAGGCACTTGGCCAAACGGCTGACGCGCCAGGTGTGCAGCCGCTTTGTGTTCGCCTTTGGCGAAGTCCACCAAGGTGAATTCGTACGGCGTGTTGGTCTCGGCTAGGGTGGCGAGAACCTTACGAGTGCAGGTGCTTTTAGCATGCAGCGACGCTAACACGCTGCGATGGCGCCCCTGCGCTCTACTGCCCTAGCTAATTTGGCAGGCCGCGTTCAATGCTCGCGAGACTTTCACGATATCGTTGGCGTGATGAGCATCCGCTGCCCCAGCTGCACCAAGTTAACCTTGCCTGGCATTGTCTGCGGAACCTGTGGCTGTGCCACCATCGCGCCCGAACTTTACGGCGTGGCGCGGCTGCTGGCTGCCGACGATACGCCGGCGCACGCGTTGCCACTTGCGGTCGCGGCGTTGGATGAAGCCAAACTGACGGCGCTGCATCTACGGTGGTCAGTGGTGCATCGCGCTGCGCAGCAGATTGATGAGTTAATCACCGACCTCAGCACGCTGGTCAGTGAGCCCGTCACAAGCCAACTGCGTGACGAACTTGCGGCTGCGCGTTTCGGCGACCGCGAACTCGAAGCCTGCCATGCACTTGTGGCGATCGTCGCGCCGCTGCCGCGCTCGCCAGCGATCGTGCGCATCCGTGCGATCGCCGACAGTGCGCCATGGCCATGGCTGCGGCAAGCCAGCGAACTTGCGATTATCAGGGTTGCCACGCAACGCGCTGAGCTAGCACCCGCCATTCACTTGCTGGGCGATGGCAGCGCCCTCGATATCGAAACAGCCCTGGCACAGTTCGAGTGGCGCACGACGGCGTTGGGTGGCCTGCCGCACTCTTACCAACGCGAAGATGCTTGGCACATCGTCGAGCGGGCGTTACATCTTGAATCATGGGCAGCCCGCGCTGCAGCTGTGCTTGCGGCCCGCACCCCGGACCACATCGACGGCTACCGCACGGTGCTGCAAGCGGGGCTGCACAACTCCGATCGCTACACGCAACTGGCCTGCGCGTTAGTCCTTGGCGACGAAGGCATTTTAGAAGCGGCCTGCGCCGACGACGATCCGGTCGCCAAGCGAGCAGCACAGATCCGGTTGGCCAAAGCTGGCTCGTTGCGCATCTTGCGCGTAATGCTTGATGGCACCAGCGCTGAAAAGCTTACGCTGCTCAATGATATCCAACGCAGCGGCGGGCTAACCTTGGAACAACTCCCCGCGCTGCTGCGCGCGATGGACACCGCGACCGACGAGGAACATCTAGCTACGTTTCGCTTGCTGCGACGCCGTAGCAACGACTACTACAGCGCCGAAGCTATCAAGCGGATCGCCGGTTATGCCTTGACGACGACCTTGGCCGATACGCTCGTGCTGTGCAAAGAGCGGTTAGAACTTTTGGCGTGGATAGCAGGCGACCCCAGCGATGCCAACTGCCGCACCAGCACGGACGGTATCGAGGCGTTGATGGCCGCGGTTGCCGATTCGCTGCTCGCGATCAATGCCGACGAGGTTGGCAGCATTCGGTTTCACGACGGCTTGAGCCAGTACCTATTGTTGGCCGAGCGCAACAATCCAACCACAGCGTTTGTGTTCGAGCGCTGGCTCAGTGAGCCGACGATGGCTGAAGTGTTGCTGCGCCGCTTACTCGAAGTGCATGACGCACGCACGCGTCGCCAGAAAGCGGGCGCCGACGTCCGCACCTTAAGCCACGTGGTTGCGCTGTGGGAACGCTGCACCCTGCGGGAAGAACTGGTGGCGGCCCTGCACCTCGCCGTCAATAACAGTCGCCACTTGCCAGAGCGCGAAGTGCTGGTCGATTGGGTGTGGCAACGCTTCTGCAGCCGCCCCAACGAGCGCGCCGAGCTGTACACCGCCTTTGCTGGTTGGCGTAACGATTTGCTCGAACGCCGCAATCAACTGTCGCGCGACGAGCGGCCCGGCGGCGAATCCGCAGCAGCGCACTTGCAACTATGGGGCAGCCTCGATCTTGAACGCATTCAAGAAGTGCTCACCGAAGCGCACGACCTAGCCGACGATGATGACTGGTTGTCGTTGACGGAAACCGCCTTCGGCTTGATTCGGCAACGTTTGCCGCGCCAGCAGATTATGGCGATGGTGGGCGTTTGCCAGCTTGGCCATCACATGTTTAACCAATGGCGGCTTAGTGAATCGGCCCATGACGGTTCCCCTGGTTTGCACCATGCGGTTGATCGGTTCGAACAATATGGTCATCAGCTCGTCGGTGAAATGAAGCGCGATGGGATGTTGGACCCTGACTTCAAACGCATGCTCGGCAATCTGACGGATTTGTTGACCCTGTTTGCCAACCGCCGTGAAGAACGGGCTGAACGCGAGCGCGAAGAACAACAGCGCGCACAACGCGATCGTGACCGCGCGGCCCAACGCGAAGCGCAACAAGCCGAGGTCGCGCGCCAAGTTGCAGCGGCCCATGAAGAAGCTCGACGGCAGCAAGCCGAAATGATGGAGATGCAAGCGCGCATGCAGGCTGAGATTCAAGCGCAAATTGCAGCGCAACAAGCTGCCGCAGCGCAAGCTGCCGCCGCTGCCATGGCGGCAGTACAAGCTGCTGCTGCGCCCCCAACGATCGGGCGTTGGGCAATGCCGAATCCGATCGAAGCCGTCGACTTTGAAGCACTGTGCCCGACGCTGCCATTGGTCAACCTGGTCGACTATTGCCGCGTGCTGGTGCGCTTGCAACGCGGCGGTAATCCAGCCACGTTATTTCCAGAGCACAGTATCGATCCGACGACGTTTGCGCAGTGCAGCCAACAATTCAGTATGCTGTTCACCACACGGCCGCAACTTGCGCAGCGGTTCGCAGCACTGATGGCGGCTACGTGGATCTAGCTTGGGCGCGCCAAGCGTTTGTTGTCACTCCCAAGACTTATTCTTGAATGCCAAGTTGGTGGCATTCTCCGATACCGCACGTTTGATTTGATCAGAAACCCCGTGAGAAAACTCACCTTTGATTTCGAGGGTAACGGTTACGTTGGCTTGCGGGTCAGAGATGAGCTGGGCAATAATTTCCTCGGCGATTTGCACCAGCCTCATTTTGGCAGTCGCGGGTTTGACATCAACCGCACCGAAAAAAGTGACCGCTTGGGGGGCGACTGGCGCGGCATTACTAAGCGGCGGTGATTTTGATTTTGAACCTTTGCGCGCCGGCTCAACAGTCCCAAGGTCGGACGACGTAGCATCCCCATCGCTACCCAGTGTCACTGGTGCAATGGCAGCTTCATACTTCGCTGCAGCAGCAGGCTCGATAAGCAACAACGTGTTGTCAAACTGAATATTTGAATCACCCAGCTTAAAGCCCGCATATACACCTTCAGCTTCGCCGTACGCAGTACCAAAGAAATCTCGAGTAGCCGCGCCTTTGTGGATGACCTGTTCCAGGATTTTGCGAGTCGCAAGCCGCGGCAAATACAGATATTTGGTTGAGTCTTCCCAAAACGCCATCGCGTTGGCGGCGGACTTGTCGTCTTTCCAATACAGCTCCGCCAGTTTGTCGCGCAGATGAATCGGCGACCATGCAACAATCACCAGTTCGTTGTCGCCGCAAACTCGTTCGATCTCGTTGATCAACCCCGAACCGCCGGTGTTGAGTGCAAAAGCCTCGATCGTCGATTTGTTGTCGGTTGCCGCATGTTGCACTGGGCACAACAACCACTTGTAACATTCACGGGCAACTCGTGGAATCACCGCCTCAGCCGAGGCCAGCTCCTTTTCTGCCTGCTTTTGTTGCAATAGATCGATGTTGAGCCGGCTCTCTTTGGCATCATCGACGATCGATTCCCACGCCAACGCAGTGCGAATGCAATCATTCGCGCGCCCAACTGCGGCTTGCTCCGCGGCAAGAAACATCAACCGGTTAGCGCGGTGACGCGGCTTGGTGCCATTGTTCCGCACGTAGTGGGTAACGCTTTCAAAACTCAGCCGACTTTCGCTCGTGCTGTGCCAGTCGTCTGGCGACAGCACTACCAAGCGAAGTGATACATCGTCAGGCACATCACTGTGCGGCGTAAACACATGCACGCCGTCAAAAAATGTATTGCCACCGGTAAGTTTTTTGAGTGTCGCCGCCAACTTCACGCGAACATCTGCCAGGTCGTCAAAGCGTTGTTTACGATCTTCCATTTCGCGGCGAAGATTGGCCCGGGTATCAAACCAAAACCGTGTTGCATCCTGGGCTTTGTCACCGGTGCTATTGAGGTAGTGCAGCCGATCAACAAGACGATTGAGCGCATCGGAATATGTCGACGATGATTGCCCTGGCTGCAAACAGCCGAGCAATACGCGCCCACGGTCGATTCCTTTGGTACCAGCTTTCGTGCCAATCGATGATGGCGCCGTGCCTAAAAACAAGGTCCGCGCTACCCGACGTGCTGCATGGATTGCGCCGAAACGTGGTTCCCGCTTTTCTAGCTCGGTGGTTTCCGCCCGTGCCCCGTCGATATCTTTTTCGATAACGGCATCCCAACCTGCGGTCAAATAGTAGGTTAGCTCGTTGCGCGAGCCGCTGTCGGACAGCGGCAAGCTGCCTGGCAAGATCATCAGGTCTTTATTGTCGTCTTGCCACAGTCGATGGATCGCTTTGGCCATTAACTTAAGCACGCCACGTGTGCGCTGAAAGCCGTCAATGGTCGTCCAGTCTTCATACAAGCGGTCAAACACTTCGGGGTGAATTGGGTAGGCTTGCAGCA
>ERZ795056.3700-NODE-3700-length-16244-cov-8.728396_pt1 | contig 16244 bp, 5 predicted proteins | sample MGYA00375140_ERZ795056 | MGnify/ENA primary metagenome ERZ795056 (study PRJEB30185, sample SAMN05720227) | activated sludge metagenome | isolation source: Anaerobic digester | place: USA | collected 2015-03-09 ... | reverse complement strand
CTCTTATACTTTCACCGGAATTCCGGACTTTTTTATCTGAACTGCCAGCCATGCTATTTTCTACTTTCCGGTTATGGATAACCGGCCTGTTTTTCATTTTCGTTTCTCCAATATTTGGCCAGAATGTTTCGGTCACATTGCAGGTGAATATGAACGGTCTCACCATTCCACCCACTGGTGTTCATGTGGCGGGAAGTTTTCAAAGCGAAGCCGGGTTAGGATCGGACTGGAATCCGGCGACTGCTTTGATGACGGACCCCAACAGTGATGGTATCTACACAATTCAGGTTTCAATCCCGGCAGGAACCTATGCCTACAAATTCATCAATGGCAATGACTGGTCTGCTACCGAAAATGCTCCTGCTGAATGCACCGAAGGCAATACGTTCAACCGCGTGTTGACAGTCGGTAACTCGGCTCTCGTTCTTCAACCGGTTCGCTTCAATCAATGCCCTCCGGCTATGGTCTTATCAGTGGATATGAACGGCTGGCCTGTTTCGCCTCAGGGCGTGCATGTGATGGGGAACTTCCAGGAAGCAGCTGGTCTGGGAAACAACTGGGATCCGACCACCATCCCAATGGTGGACAACAACAACGATGGCTTTTATGAAGCCCGGATCGAAGTACCGGAAGGCGATTACCACTATTTATTTGTGAACGGTACCACCTCACTGGGCAATGAAGTCGTTCCGGCAACCTGTTCTGTTTCAGACGGTACCGGGATTCCGAAACGCTCGGTCCTGATCAACTCGGGAGGAGATACCAAAATCTGGAACTGCTACAACAACTGTGGCACCTGCGTGGCTCAGGACACGGCTTCAGGATATGCCGGACCGTGGAACGATGATGTGTTTTATGAGATTTTTGTCCGCAGTTTTTACGACAGCGACAACAATGGCATTGGTGATTTCAAGGGAATTACTCAAAAGCTGGATTACCTGAATGATGGCAATCCGAATACCACCACCGACCTTGGCATCAAAGGAATCTGGCTGATGCCCATGATGAAATCACCCAGTTATCATGGATACGACATAACCGATTATTATGCCACCGAACCCGACTATGGCACCATGGCAGATTTTCAGGAATTACTGGATTCCTGCCACAAACGGGGCATCCGGGTGATCCTGGATCTGGTCATCAACCATACCTCCAGCGAACATCCATGGTTCATACAATCAGCTGCAAATATCAATGGTTTCCGTGACTGGTTTGTGTGGAAAGATACCAATCCAGGTTACACGGGACCCTGGGGACAACAGGTCTGGCATGTCAGGAACGGTAAATACTACTATGGTGTTTTCTATAGTGGCATGCCGGATCTCAACTTCAATCATCCTCCGGTGAGACAGGAAATTCTCAACATTTCCAATTTCTGGTTGAATAAAGGAGTGGACGGTTTCCGTCTGGATGCCATTCAGTATCTGGTGGAAGATGGCCAGACCATGGCCAGTGCTCCGGGAACTTTTTCGTTTCTCACAGAATTCAACCAAAGCTACAAAGCGACCAATCCGGACGCTTTTACGGTTGGGGAAGTATGGAATCCGACTTCTGTTGTATTGCCCTATGTTCAGCCTCAGAAACTGGACGCCTGTTTTGAATTTGATCTGGCAGGTAGAATCATCAGCGGTGTGCAAAACGGTAATCCACAGGACATTGCCGACCACCTCAGTCTGATCAAATCGTCGTATCCCGGACAGAAATACGGTACCTTTCTCACCAACCACGATATTGATCGGGTGTACACTGTATTGAATGAAAATCAGGCTCAGATGAAACAAGCAGCCAGTATTTACCTCACCATACCCGGCGTTCCTTTCATTTATTACGGTGAAGAAATCGGGCTCACTGGTTCCGGAGCTGATGAAAACAAACGGAGGCCTATGCACTGGACCGGAGCGGTAAAGGCAGGTTTTACAACAGGAAATCCGTGGATTGCAACCGGAAGCAATTATTCCACAAACAATGTGGCAACGATGTCGGCCAGTTCTTCTTCACTCCTCTCCCACTACAAAAATCTGATCCGTTTGCGAAATGAAAATTCTGCTTTGCGTCGTGGCGTTTACAAACCACTGAATCATTTCAACACGTCTCTTCTGGCCTATGCCCGGGTTCATGGTCAGTCGGCCATTCTGGTGATTCACAATCTATCGGGTCAACCAAGGGCTCTTGATATGAGTCTTGAATCCACCACACTTTTGCCCGGCACCTACTACGTAACCGATGTTCTCACCCAAACGAGTCTTGGAACAATTGTGATCGATGCAAATGGCGGCTTCCAGAACTGGTCAGCTTCTTCCAATCTGATTCCAGCCCGTACTTCCTGGGTAGTGTCTGTTACAGTGGAAAATCCGGTTTCTGTAAAATCGATGGAACAGGGATTACAATCGGTTTCCATTTATCCGAATCCGGCAACGGAACAGGTGTATGTGCAGGGTTTTGGCAATATGGAGGAACTGGATGTTCAGATCACAGATGGTCAGGGGAAAATTCTATGGCAGGGGCACCCGGATTCTGGCCAGGGGATTTCCATTCGGGAACTTCCATCTGGATTGTATTTTATGAGAATAAAGAAAGGAACGGAATTCAGAGTTGAGAAGCTGGTTGTGAGTGACGAGTGATGAGAGATGAATAAAATGCAAAAGCGGCATTTATTTCAGGCTTTTATATTTAAACTATGACCCTCAGACACAAAAGCAACAAAAATCAAATTTCCATAGAATTAATGATTGTGATGATGGGAATGATTCAATTTCAGGATTGATCATGAGAATTCATGCCTGGAATTAAACCATTCCCGATTTACTGCTTCTCAAGTCACGGTAAAATTGCAGTTTTGTACCGCTAAATACTGACCATTTGACTACGACTATTTTCCGGACTACCTGTCTGGCCGCTGTTTTTTCGTTTTTCACAACCTGTTTGTTTGCTCAAGGCACATTCAACCTCAAAGGAAAAATTCTCGACCTCAATTCTGCTTCCGGTTTGCCAGGCGCCGGTTGTGTGGTTCTGAATCCGGGCGACTCCGTCCTTGTGAAAGCAGCCCAAAGTGATGCAGACGGAATCTTTCAGATTCCGGGACTGGCAAATGGCAACTACCTTTTGAAAGTCCAGTTTCTGGGATACAAAACGCGGTTTAAAAAATTCACCATCAACAACCAGGATTCCGAGCTTGGATCTCTGGGAATGGAAGAATCGGCTGTCGATCTGAAAGCAGTGAAAATTGAAGGACGGATCCCACCGGTTCGGCAAATGGGTGACACAGCACAGTTCAATGCGAGTGGTTACAAAACCAATTCCGATGCCACAACCGAAGATCTGATCACTAAAATGCCAGGAGTAACGGTATCAGATGGAAAAGTGAGTGTTCAGGGAGAAGAAGTACGAAAGGTACTGATCGACAACAAACCGTTTTTCGGCGATGATCCGAATACAGCCCTACGAAACCTCCCCGCCGATGTAGTTGACAAGGTTCAGGTGTTTGATCAAATGAGTGAGCAGTCACGGTTCACCGGTTTCAACGACGGCAACACCACCAAGACGATCAATATAGTAACCAAAGCTGGCATGCGGAACGGGAATTTCGGCAAAGCGTTTGTAGGTGGCGGTACTGACGAACGTTTTAAATCGGGCCTGACCCTCAATCGTTTTCAGGGCCCACGAAGGCTGACATTGATCGGTCAGGCAAACAACATCAATGAGCAGAATTTTTCGATGTCCGACCTCGCCGGAATGATGGGATCCGGAGGTGGAGGCGGTGGTCGTGGCGGAATGGGCGGCGGTGGAATGGGAGGTGGCCGGAATGGTGGTTTCAACCAGGCCGGGCAGGACTTTTTCGTCAACTCCAAAAAAGGAATCGTGAACACCAAAGCAGTGGGCTTCAATTATTCCGACAACTGGGGCAAGAAAGTGGAAGTGTCGGCCAACTATTTCTTCAACCAGAGCCGCAATGACGTGAACCAGCGAACCATCCGTAACTATGTGGTGTCAAGAGACTCCGGACAGGCGTACACGGAAACCAGCAACAAACTGACCGACAACCTGAATCATCGGTTTAACATCCGGCTTGATGCCAAACTGGACAGCAACAATTCGATTCTGTATACACCACGGTTCACGTATCAGGATGTACAAAGCACCAGCAACACGCTGGGCGCCAATGCACTTCTGGAGAGACCCGTCAATTCAACGAACAACGACAATGTGTCGAAACAGAAAACATTCAATCTGAACAACGAGATTCTGTTCCGACATAAATTCAAAAAGAAAGGAAGGACCGTTTCACTCACATCAAACCTTGGAAACAATGGAAGCTGGGGCAATTCGACACAGAATTCCGACAACCGTTTCTTTGGCGAGATCGAAACTGCCGACACCCTCCGTCAGAGAAGTGACCTCAACAAAACAGGTTGGAGCATACAAAATAATGTGACCTACACCGAACCCATTAATGCGCAGAGTCAGCTTTCCCTCACCTATGCATATAATTATGCGAGAACCGAAAACGAGAAGCTGACCTATCGCACAGAAGGCAAAGATTCATTGGACACCAACCTCTCGAACAAGTTTGTGAGTGAAACACCTTCTCAGTATGCCGGAATCGGGTATGCCTTCAACAATGCCAAATCGAACCTGAATGTCAACGTCAATTTTCAGCAATCAGAACTGAGCAACGACCGGACCTTCCCGGTTGATTATACATTGAACCGCACGTTTCAGAACATTCTGCCAACATTTGTCTGGCGTTACAATATTTCCGAGAAAAAGAACTTTCGGCTGGTTTACCGGACTTCGGCCAATGCACCGTCGATTGACCAGTTGCAAGATGTGGTAAACAACAGCAACCCTTTGCAACTTAGCACCGGGAATTCAGCATTGCGACAGGATTATCAGCAGAACATGTTCTTCCGTTACATGGGCACGAATGCCACCAATAACTCCAGCTTCTTCGCGATGATTGGTGGAACTGCCACACGTCACTACATCGGAACAAGCACACTCATTGCCCGGAGAGATACCGTCGCAGAAGGCGTGGTTCTGAACCGTGGATCTCAGCTTACCAAACCCGTGAATCTGGACGGTTATTATTCACTCCGGAGTTTTTTGATGTACACCTTGCCGGTTACCAAACTGAAGACCAACCTGAATGTGAATGCCAATGCCAATTTTAGCCGGACACCCGGAAAAGTGAACGGGCAAATCAATTATGCCAATTCTCCTACCCTCGGGGCGGGCCTGTCGCTTACAAGCAATATCAGCAAAGCGATTGATTTCAATGTGAGTTACAATGCCAGTTATACATCGGTGGAAAACACCCTGAACAAAACGCAAAACAACAGCTATGTAAACCAGATCATCGGGGCCAAACTGAACCTGGTGTTTTTTGAGAGTGTGGTTTTCAATACGGATTACAGCCAGACCATGTACACCGGACTTTCAGAAGGGTTCAACACCAATTATGCTTTGCTGAATCTTGGCGTGGGATACAAGTTCCTCAAAAACAAATCCGGTGAACTGAGAGCGACTGTATTTGATCTGTTGAAACAAAACACCAACATCAGCCGGACCATCACCGAAACGTATTCTGAAGATGTTCGAAGCAACAACCTTCAGCGGTACTTTATGCTTACGTTCACATACACGCTGCGGGCATTTAAAGCACCGGAAGGTCCGTCAGACAGACCGAACTTCCCGGGTATGATGCGGCCTGGAGTGGGACCTCCTCCGGGAGTTCATCCGGGTGGGATGTAGAAAGAAACCATCGGGAAACATTTCGAATTCACGGATCATTTGATTTGATTTACGATTTCAGAAGAATTCCTTTTGACGAATCTGTATTCTGTACCATCTGAACAAAATCAGAATTGTCAATTTTCATTGACGAGAAATTTTCTTTATAATTTTTTCATGAAATTCGATTGAAAATTAAATTTTTCATAATTTTGCGACCAGTTAGTTAACTTTTTATTAAAACCCTATGGCAAGAACAAAAGTATTGATGCTGGGCTGGGAATTTCCTCCTGTACTCACTGGTGGTCTTGGAACCGCATGTTACGGACTGGTAAAAGCATTGAGCAAATACGCCGATGTCCAACTCATCATTCCGCAGGCCGACCGCAATCAAACTTTGGAAAATGTCAGAATAAAAGGACTGAACTATTATGGAATAACCGGAGAGCAATCGATTGAACTTCCGGAAGTTCCACTGGAAGAATACGCCAAAGTAACAAAGGTTCCGGCTGAATTCAGCAATCCATATCCGGTGGGAATTGGTTTCGCCAAGGAAGCAAAAGCATTGGTTTCACCGGAAGCCATCCGTGCTTTGTATTCCACCAGCGAACCATACGGACCCAACATTATGCAGAAGGTCGCCACCTATGCTGAGGTGGTAAGTCGCATGGCACTGGAAATGGACTTTGATGTGATCCATGCCCACGACTGGATTACCTATCCGGCTGCGGTGAAAATCAAAGAAATGACGGGCAAGCCACTTGTTGTACATGTGCACTCTCTTGAAACAGACCGCGTCGGGGAAAAGGCAAAAGGCGACTGGAACAAAGTGTACGAGGTGGAATTCAAAGGTATGAGCAAAGCTGACCGTGTAATTCCGGTAAGTCGCTATACACAGGATTGCGCCATGGCCCACTACAACATTCCTGAAGAAAAATTCTATCCGGTCCACAATGCCATCGATCCGGCCGAAACATTCCGGATTCCAAATAATTCAGGTGAAAAGCTGGTACTGTTTTTAGGAAGGGTCACCTTTCAGAAAGGGCCTGAGTTTATGGTCGAAACGGCCTGGAAACTACTTCAGGTTTATCCCAACGTTTTGTTTTTTGTGGCGGGTGTCGGCGATATGATGGATGAGCTGAAGAAGAAAGTTCTGGAGAGAAAAATTGACCACAAGTTTGTGTTTGCCGGCTTCCTGAGCAAGAGCAACGTGAAAAAGGTCCTTGCCCAGGCGGATGTCTATTTCATGCCGTCCGTTTCTGAGCCGTTCGGACTTTCGGCGCTGGAAGCCGCCCAGTTTGATGTGCCTTGTGTCATTTCAAAGCAATCGGGTGTAGCGGAAGTCCTTCCCAATGCTCTGAATGCTGATTTCTGGGATACCGAGTCATTTGCCAACTACATCTACGGACTGCTCAATTATGAAGGAATCAGGGAAGATATGATCAGCAAAACCAGGAAAGACATTGCCCAACTCACCTGGGACGATTCGGCCCGGGATGTGATGGAGGTGTATGAATCTCTTGGAGTATAGCCGGATATTGCCGGAAACCATTTAACATTGAGCCCCGCAAGGGAAACCGATTCCATTATGGCCGCGATTTGCTTTTATTTTCAGGTACATCAACCGTACCGGCTCAAAAATTACAGCTTCTTCAAGATCGGAAAAGATCATGCATACGAGGCAACTGCACAGAATGTTGAGATCCTGAACCGGGTTTCGGATTTGTGCTACCTGCCAGCCAATGCCATGATGTACAGGCTGATTCAGGAAAACGAAGGACGGTTTAAAATCACGTATTCCATTACCGGAACTTGCATTGAACAATTGCATCGGCACCGTCCGGATGTGATCGATTCCTTCCGCCGCCTGGCTGAAACTGGTTGTGTGGAATTCCTTTCCGAAACCTATTATCATTCACTGGCCTCCTTGTATTCGCCAACTGAATTTGTACGCCAGGTAAAGCTGCATGAAAAAGCCATGTTGAATATTCTGGGGGTGAAGACAAAGGTTTTCCGAAACACCGAGCTCATGTACCAGAACGGTCTGGCAGATTTGCTGGACGAAATGGGCTACAAAATGGTGCTGGCAGAAGGAGGAAGGAAATTTCTGGGCTCTGAATCGACCAACCAGATTTTTCAATCGAAAAACGAAAAGACAAAAGTCCTGCCCCGGAATTTCATTCTTTCAGACGACATCGCGTTTCGCTTTTCTGACCCTACCTGGTCGGAATATCCTTTGCTGGCGGATACGTTTGCTTCCTGGCTTCACAAGGTAGAAGATCCGAACGGTTGCATCAATTTGTTTATGGATTATGAAACCTTTGGTGAGCACCGGAAACAGGAAACAGGGATTTTTGATTTCATGAAACATCTGCCCAAACAGATCCTGAAGGACAAAAAAGCGCATTTCGCTACACCGTCTGACTTGCTGAAAATCAAGAAAACAAAACCTCCTGTGTACGATTCACCTGCCTGGAGTTCCTGGGCAGATGCGGACAAAGATGCTTCTGCGTGGACAGAAGACCATATGCAACGCGATGCCCTCCGCAAAATCTATGCACTGGAACCAGTGGTTCTGAAATTGGGAAAACCCGATATTCTGGATGTTTGGGGAAAGCTTCAGACCAGTGATCACTTCTATTATATGAGTACCCGGTACCGGAATGATGCCACCCACCAGTCATTTACTCCCTACAATTCGCCGTACGATGCCTACTTGAATTTCATGAATGTTCTGAGTGATTTTCAAGGAATTCTGAAGGCCGGCTCATAAAGAAAATACCGATACTGTCATTCATCACTGTTGCCCAACAGGAAAGGCAGGTTTTGATTCTGCTCCGGATTGGATAGTTTGCGCCCTCATTTATGTCAATACTAGAAGTTATCATCCTCGCCATTGTCGAGGGAATCACGGAGTTCCTGCCGATCTCTTCCACTGGCCACATGATTATAGTGTCCACCCTGATGGGAATTCAGCAGGATCCGTTTGTGAAAGTGTTTGAAGTCTGCATCCAGTTTGGGGCAATACTCGCAGTGGTTGTTCTGTATTTCAAGCGATTTTTCAAGGATCTCAAATTTTACCAGACTCTTGTGGTTGGTTTTATCCCAACCGGAATTCTGGGATTGTTGCTGAAGAAACGAATTGACAGTCTTCTGGAAAACGTCGAAGTCGTCGCTTTTTCCCTTTTATTCGGAGGCATTGTTCTGGTGTTTATCGACCGGTTGTTTTCCAGCGATGAGAAAGACGACAAAACCGAAGTGGACTACAAAACAGCATTTTGGATTGGGGCGATGCAATCGATTTCAATGATTCCGGGTGTGAGTCGTTCTGCTGCAACCATCATCGGCGGTCTCACTCAAAAGCTGACCCGCAAAACCGCTGCCGAGTTCTCCTTTTTCCTGGCAGTACCTACCATGTTTGCAGCCACAGCGAAAAGCCTTCTTGATCAGCGGGACTTACTGATGGAATCGCTGGACAAACTCTGGCTGCTTGCATTGGGCAATGTGATCGCTTTTGTAGTTGCCTACTTTGCCATGAATGCCTTTGTCTCTTTTCTGAACCGGAACGGATTTAAAGTGTTCGGCTATTACCGGATTGCTCTCGGAATCACGATTCTGACTTTGTTGTACATGGGTGTTCCGTTGAAAATCGTCGACTGATGACGGGTTTAGCAAGCAACGAAACCGTTCAGGAAACAGAAGGAGGTTTCATTTTTCTGATCGACAAGTCACTGCACTGGACTTCATTTGATGTGGTGAACAAAATGCGGTATGCCCTCAAAATCAAAAAGGTTGGACACGCAGGAACTCTGGACCCTCTGGCTACAGGACTCGTGATCGTATGTGCCGGAAAGGCAACCAAACAGATCGAGAGTTTTATGGCCACGGAGAAAGAATACACCGGCACCATTCGTCTGGGTGTAACCACTCCCAGCTATGACCTTGAAACCGAAACCGATCAGGAATACCCAACCGATCACATCACAATTGAACTTATTCACCAGAAAGCCACCGAATTTCTGGGGCCCCAGATGCAGGTTCCACCGATTTTTTCAGCACTCAAAGTAGATGGTAAAAAGTTGTATGAATTGGCTCGAAAGGGGAAAGAAGCAAAGATTGAACCCCGTCCCATCGAAATCAAGGAATTTGAAATTACCGCCGTCCGAATGCCGGAGGTGGATTTCCGGGTGGTGGTGAGCAAAGGCACGTATATCCGGAGTCTCGCATTTGACTTTGGGAAAGCCTGCGGATCAGGTGCTGTATTATCAGCACTACGACGAACAAGAGTGGGTGATTTTGATGTAAAAAATGCTCTGACGATTCCGGATTGGCTGGAATGGTGGCAGCAAAAGGAAATGCTGGAAATTGATAATTCTGAACCACCAACAGAATAGGAAAAACATATCTTTTTTCAGTGTTCTGATTCCTGTCAGTTCCAATCCGGAAATACAAAATTTACAGTGCTTCAAACGGGATAATACTACACCACGATGCTTTTGGTGAATTAGAATAAATCTGAACTAACCAAATGTTTATCAGCATTTTAACATTGACATAAAAATCCATTCAGGTTTCATATTCCGGAATTCATCAGAATTTAAGAAGGATCAAATTAAAACCTTACAGCCTTCATTGACTGCACATTAGGAGAGCTTTGGTGTTTCATATTCAGGAGATATAAGTTTGACTTTATTTCTTTGATTTAGTATGCCCCTATTTATACGAAAGATCCTGTTTTCAGGAATATTAACTCTATTCACTGTGGTCAGTTTATATGCCCAGAACTGTTCCCCTTTTCCAGTGTTTTTTCCTGATACCATTTGTCTTGGACAAAAAGTAACCGGGATAAATGCCGGACCCACTGAAAACTCGTATTCCTGGGATGTTTGTGCCGGTGACTTTTTCAAACCCGGGGCTACCATCGGATCATTTTTGAATGCACCGGTTGCCGGATCCTGGTTTGGATTTAAAACAATAAAAATCGGGAGCAAGTATTATGGATTTGCAGCCAATCTAACTACCAACAATTTATACAGATTCGATTATGACACCAGCCTGCTGACAGTTCCAACTCCGGTTAACCTCGGGAATCCAGGAAATGCACTTGCCAGCCCTGCAGGACTGGACCTTATTACGGAAGGCGGAACTGTATATGCTTTTATCACAAATCAATCCGGAGGACAGATTGTCCGTTTGAAATTTGACAGCGGAATTACCAATCCACCAACCGCAACCACATTTCCTGTGACAGGAATTGGAACAGCTTATTGTGTGAGCATACTGAAAGATGGCAATGATTTTTATGGATTTACATATTCATTTTCAGCCAAACGATTGATCACGTTTTCGTTTGGAAATTCCATCGAATCCACCCCGACAGTTTTGGCAACATTGAACACCGGTGGAGCATCGTCAACCAATCTGGCGCCGGTTGCTGACTGCAATGGCCGATTTGTTTTCCAGACAGATAACTCGGGCAAAATCATCAAGATTAAATTCGGAAACTCATTCACAAACCTGGCACCGACCACTTCGACCATTTCCTTAACACCTTCATTTACAGGAGGTGCCTATTCCATGAGTCTGATTCAGGATGGTGGCAGAAAATTATTGCTCATAGGAGGTTCCACTCCTGGTGGAATTGCACTATTAAATTTTGGCACTTCATATCTAACCGACAGTCCTTCCATTACTCCCCTCGCTACTGGTGCTACATTTATCAGTGGCTTCAGCCAGGCATTTGTTACACCAGGTGGTGCAACAAGATTGATCAGTATGTCGAACACCGGAATTCATAACAAAATCGATTTCGGGAACGGAGGCTGTTCACCCGGGGGAATATCAACTCAATTTTCTCCACCTTCCTTTACGCCATCTGCCGCAGGTAAACATTTTGTAAACTATACTGTAACAACCGCAACAGGACGAATAACTCAATATGGCGACTCGATTTTCATCCGGTCTGTAAGCAATACAACAGATGCCCCTGTTCCTTCCTTTATTTCAGATGATCAATGTATTACCCGGTCGACGAAGTTCTATCCAACTGTAACACCAGCAGGCAATTATTCTTATTCATGGACATTTCCAACCACCAGTTCAAACCTGGCGAATCCAACCTATCAGTTTACCAGTGCCGGCACATATCCTGTTTCAATGACAGTGAGGGCCGTCAATGGATGCGGAACATCAAGCATTACTCAAAATGTGAAGATATTCCCTGATTCAGGACCAACCATTATCTCTGATTTTACTGTTCCTGCACAGGTTTGCACAAAAGATACCGTCCTTTTTGTGGATGCTTCAAGTCCGCAAAGTGGCATCAGTCGCTGGAAATGGGATTTTGGCGATGGTAAATTCATTTTGACCAAAAATGCCAAAGCTTTTTTCCAATTCAACCAGGCGGGTCAAACCATCCAGGTTTCCCTGAAAGCATCTGACAGCAGCGGATGTGGTACACCTGTCGTCAAACCCGTTACGCCTCAGGCAGGAGCAAATGTTGACTTTTCATTTTCCAAACTTTGTAAAGGAGAAGTCACTGAAATAACAAACAACACCCCTCAAACAGGAATTTCCTCCATGACCTGGAATTTTGGAGATCCAGCAAGTGGTTCCAATAATGTAAGCACCAGCACAGCCCCCCAACTTACACACGCCTTTTCTGACTCAGGTTTTTATCAGGTACGTCTACAGGCACTTACGGTGAACGGATGTACAAGCCAACTTGAAAAGACAGTACAGATTTATCCTTTGCCGGAACCTGAATTTACGTTTCCATCATTTGTATTTCCTGGTGGCACAGTAACTTTTTCAAATACAAGCAAAGCCCGATACCAAACCATCACAAGTCAGGACTGGAATTTTGGCGATCCTTCAAGTGGTGCATTAAACACCTCAACACAATTAAACCCGAACCATACGTTCAATTCGGCTGGCATTTACCCAATCCAGATTTCTGTTAAAACGGATCAGAATTGTGTTGCCACCAAAACTAAAAGCCTTTTTGCCATTACCGAATGCCCGACAGTACAGTTTACAAAATCAGCCCCAGCTAGTGGCAATTATGATACAACGATCATTCAAACGCAAACACAGCTGGTGGAAGAAAGCGTGATTGACTTTTGCGCCGGAGACCTTGAATACACACCTGTCCTTCAATCTCAACAAAGCGGAACTTCTCCGATTGCCGGGGCATCTCAAATCATCCCTGTCAAAAACGGAGACGACTGGATCGGCTTTATTCCAGCCCCTGTTGCGAATAATTCAACCTGTTTTTTCAAAGCGACAATTGGAAAGACGCTTAACAACGACATAAGCAACTTTTCAACCAGTCTTGGATCACTTCAAAATCGTTTCTCAAATCCTTCATTCATTCGCTTTTTTAAGGAAGACTCCATTTGGTATGCCTTTGCCTGCAACGCCGACAACAAACTATGGCGCATCCGGTTTGGGCAATCTCTTGACAACAATTCTCCCCAGCTGTCAGAAATCGTACTGCCGGCCGGAACATTGGTTGGTCCTGTTGCAGCACAATTTGCTGTGGACAAAGACACAACATATCTATTCATTGCCAACAACAACAACCAGGCTACAAATAATTTCGTAAGACTTCGGTTTACCGGTTCTGTTTCTGAAGATCCAACCGTATTTGTTTTGTCAAACCCTTTGATTCTGCAAAATTCAAATGGCTTTTTCAACCTTTCATTTGCCCGCAGCTGCGGTAACTGGCATGCCTTTTTACTTGCCAAAAGTCAGTTGTACCGTCTGGATTATGGCAAATCATTAAGCAATATTCCAGGTGTTGTGGCGCTAACTTCTGACATCACAGCTGGCTTAAATTCGGCCAATGGCTTTGATAATTGTCGTGGAATTTCGCTTATCCAGGATTTAGGGAAATGGTATGCTTTGATCAATTATTCGAATGGAACTCTTATTCGGGCTACATTTTCCAATGGAATCAACCAGCCACCCACCGCGGTTTCTGCTTTGGGAAGTTTTGGAATTTCAGGAACAGTCGGACCATTCAATTTTATTCAGGAAGGATCTGAAGTGTTTGGAATGGTCCTCAACAATACAGGAACCATTTACAAAATCAAATTCCCTAACCTTTGTCCAACAGACCGCCCGTTTGTTATCCGAACCACGCCAGGGACAGACACTACAATGTATCGCCAGCCAGGAAAGTACTACATCACCATCACGGCCAAATCAGGAATCGGCACAAAGACACAAGTGCTTGACTCTGTTTCAATAGCCACACAAAACCTGGCATTGACCTGCAAACAACCCACTCTCAACCATCCCAATCTGATTTGCTTTGATTATACCTTAAAACCCTATGTTGAAGGTAATACGTATCAGAACGGACAATGGGATTTCTGTACAGGAGATTTTAAACTCACTCCTTCTGTCCTCGCACAGCCTGTTACCACTGGCACGACCGGAGTTACAGGTATTCAGGTGGTCCAGTCAGGTGGAAATTATTACGTATTCCAGGCGTCGGCCACAGGTCTTAACCGGCTGTATCTGGGCGATAATCCGGCAGGAGCTCCAGCATTTCCGGTTCCTGTTATTTTGCCAAACGGAGGAACAAGTTTTTCAGCACTCACGGATTTCAAAATCATCAAAGAAGGAAATAACTGGCTGGCCTTGTGCATTTTTTTAAATGGTGAAGGTATGCTAAGGTTGAATTTTGGACCTGATATCACCAACACCACGCCTGCATATGCCATCCTAAACCTTCCGGGATTTCTTGCCAAACCCAGAGGATTGGACATTTTCGAAGACAAAGGCAACAAATATGCTTTGATCGCCAATCAAACAACCGGTGCACTGACCTTACTCAATTTTGGTCCTACCTACCGGAACATCCCCTACCCTCTCAATATTGAGGTCCCTTCTGCTGTGAATCTGTACAAAGTGAGCATGATCAGGGACTGCAACATATGGCATGCTTTTATCAGCGACCAGGCACAGGATTCCGTTTACCATCTCACTTTTAACCGGGGACTTCAAGCGATACCCAAAAGAAGCATGCTTCCTTTGGTGGATGGTTCCGGATTGAAGGCTGTAAAAGATGGCAATCTCTATTACCTGATTGCAACTAAAACCCAGACGAACTTCAACAATGTGTACAAGTTTTCATTTGGCACTTCACTGGCCAATGAGCCTTTGATTGATAGTCTGGGAAATTTCCCGGCGACCAACATTGCTTCCGGAATGCAGAAAGTGGAAACATTCCATTTATACCAGAATGAAAAATCAAATTACTTTCTGTTTGGAACCGGCATTGCCAATGGCAGTCTTTACCGGATAAAATTTCAGAATCCTTGTTCTGCAGAGAAACCAATTGCGTATGGCGACACTGTTGCCGGCCAGATTTACCGGGATGACGGAAAATTCTTTTACAGTTATGAGGGCTATGATGAATCCGGCGACCTTGTTTCCAATGTTGGTTCGGTTACAGTCCAGAATCTGGTGGATGCCGATTTTACCATCCCGGGAAACCGGTGTAAAGGCGAGCCTATCCTGTTTCAGGATGCCTCCACAACCGGGCAATTCACCAGTATAACCAACTGGAACTGGCATTTTGGTGATTCGACTTCTACCGTTGACACGTCCATTTTACCAAATCCGACACACACATTTTCAAAAGCAGGAATATATCAGGTCCGGCTTCGTGTAAGAGAAACTGGAGGATGCATCAATGAAATTCTTCGAAGTGTTGTGATTGCGGAAAAACCACGTCCGGAGTTCATAGCCGGAAACGGTGGTGTTTTGTGCACGAACGATTCCATCCTTTTTGAGGATGCGACCACCAGCCAGAATGACCCAATCACTGAATATCTCTGGGAAGTAAAAAAAGATAATAACCTGATTGCCTCTTCTGTTCGACGTAATCCGAAATTCTTTTTCACCGAACTGGGAACGTATTCCGTGATGCTGAAAGTAAAAGGTGAAAGTCAATGCGACAGTTCCCTGACCAGAACCATAACCGTTGGTAATGTTGGCTCACTGGTTCAATACAGCAATCCTCCGGCATGTCTGGGAGAAGCGGTCACCTTTACCCCAAATATTACCGGGCCACCTGCCGATTCTGTCCGTTGGTATGTAGATGCTCCATCATACAATGTGGGCACCAATCCTTTCATCCATACATTCAATTCAACGGATGAATACACCGTTGCGCTGACTGTGTTCAATCAGCAATGCGCCAACACATACAGCAAGATTGTTAAGGTAAATACAAGACCAAATTTTGCCATTACTGTACAGGCACCATTGAACTGCCAGGGACTCCCGATCAATTTTTCAGCCAGCCTGAGCAGTGCCGACAACATAACCTACAACTGGAATTTTGGTGATGGGACAACCGACACAGTAAGTGCTCCAGAGAAAATTTTCGCTGAAAGCGGGACCTACAATGTCATTTTAAATCTCGAAACATCAAATGGTTGTGATGCATCCGATACGGTTGCCTTTACTGCCAAACGAGCCCCTAAAGCTTTTTT
>ERZ795056.3698-NODE-3698-length-16245-cov-8.630945_pt1 | contig 16245 bp, 9 predicted proteins | sample MGYA00375140_ERZ795056 | MGnify/ENA primary metagenome ERZ795056 (study PRJEB30185, sample SAMN05720227) | activated sludge metagenome | isolation source: Anaerobic digester | place: USA | collected 2015-03-09 ... | reverse complement strand
AAGGGGTAGGTATGACCCAGGACCAGGTAAAAAACATCCTCTCAGATGATTTTATTATTTCCTCTGCAAATATTGACAACCGGAAAGGCAACGGATTGGGTTACCTGATCATCAAGGACCTTTTAAAAATGATGGAGGGCAAAATTACCATTGAAAGTAAAAAAGGAAAGGGTACCATTGTATCGGTAACCTTTCCTTCAACTATAGGAAACAATGTTTTACAGGAAAAATAAAACCCGGGGGTTCTGTTTTCAGGAGGGCTTATTGTTTCTTCCCCATATCCTTCAGCAGCGCCTCAACAGCCGCTTTTAGTTGCTTGTCTTCCTTCTTACTGATCCAATTAACATCGTTTTCCACGATAATATCCGGAACAGCCGGTCCCAGTTCCTGGTTTTTATCGGTTGCTTTTGTATACCATCCCCGGCGTGGCATACGCACTGCACTGCCATCCATTAATCCCTGCGCCCCTGTACTGATTACCGAACCATTGGTTGGCTGACCCACCAGTTTGCCTATACCCAGTTGCTTGTATGCATGCGAAAATATTTCGGCGTTGCTGTAGCTGCCTTCATTACAAATGGCAATGGAGGGCTTTAGCCATGCGGCAAATACCAGCCTTTCACCGGTTGGGTAATAATCCCTGAATTTTAATTTATCTTTTTCCAGGTTATCGCTTGCGCCACGTGGAATGGTGTAGGCATGCTGTTTGTAATTAAGCACTGCCATCAGGTAGTCAGTGGTACTGCCGCCGCCATTATACCTTACATCAATAACCAGTCCGTCTTTTCCATAGCCTGCTGCAGTAAACTCGCGCTCCATTACCTCAAAACTTGGCATATTCATACCCTGTACATGTATGTACCCAATGCGGCCATTACTGTACTGTTCTACCAGTTTCTTCCGGTCGTTCACCCATTCCTGGTAAAGTTGTTCGCGTACATTGGCGGTGGGTCGCAATGTTACTTCGCGGGTAGCTCCATCTGTCCCTTTTACCTGGAGCAATATCTGTTCATTGGTTAATCCATTCATGCCATCGTAAAAGTTGGCTGTTTGAGAAACCGGGTTGCCATTTACTGCTACAATTACATCGCCTGCAGTGAGCTTGCTGCCCTTTTTGTCGGCAGGGGTTTGCGGTATAACCCTCACCACTTTCATACCCCCTTGCACAGGTTCCAGTTCGGCGCCAAGGTTTCCGGTAGTTACGGTTTGGGTTTCAATGCGGGCAGGGTTGCTCATGCCCATATGGCTTGCGTTCAGTTCGCCCAGCATCAGGTTGAACATTTCCCTGAAATCTTCTGTAGTACTTGCAGCCATGCAGGCAGGTTTGTATTCATCATGCAGTTTTTTCCAGTTATAGCCATGCATATTGGGGTCGTAAAAACCATCGCGAATGGCCCGCCATCCTTCTTCAAAAATCTGCTCCCGCTCCGCCGCATAATCAATTTTCATTTTGGCGGCATAAGACAACGCTTCCTGTGCGGCTGTTTTTGTATTGATGCGTGCAAGTGCCCCCCTGCGTACAAGGTACAGGTTGGCGCCCTGTGCATCCATGCGGATGCCTGCTGGATTACTGCCGCCCTTGGTTAGTTCCTTCAGGTCTTCGCCGTTCCATTTAATGCTGTACAGGTCGCTGCCGTTGGCGGAGCTGCTTTGGGTGGTATAGTAAAAAACTTCACCGTCGAGGCTGATGGCCAGGTTGCCTTCGTTGCCGCTAAACGAGGTTACCTGTACCACGCGTTCATGAATATTTTCAAAATCAATGGTAATGGCCACCGGTTGTTTGCCTTTATCCTTAGCGTCCTTTTTGGGCTCTTCAGGGCTGTCGGTCCAGTCGGGGCGTGTTTTTTCCCAATCGCTTTGTTTCAGCCAAACAAACCAAACATCATCGGTACGGTTGTTTCGTGCTGAAATAAACCCAAGTTTGCTTCCATCGGGGCTCCACACCGGGTTGCGGTCGGTACGCGGATGCATGCTCACATTCACCGGCTTGCTTTTACCATCAAGCGGATGGATCATCACCTCATAATTGGCATACAAATCCGTCATGGTGTAGGCCAGGTATTTATCATCCGGGCTCCAGGTTACTTCGCCGGGGGTAGTCCATTTTTCATCCGCCAGTACCTTTTCGCCCGATATTTTTCCGGTGCTATCAATATTGGCCAGCAAAAAACTACCGGCACCCCGGTTGAATACAATCTGCCTGCCTTTGTTGGATACTACCGGATCCGATTCATCGAGCGGGGTATTGGTTACCCTTGCAATGCTTGGCTTCAGGCTCCAGTAAAGGTCTTTCTGAGCAGGGTCAGCGCTTTTTACCACGTAAAAATCAAAATTACCATCGTTGCGGTCGCTGCTGAATAATAAAACAGAATCGTTTACCCAAACCGGGCTTTGGTCGCGGTAAGGATGGTTGCTTACATTTACCGAACGGCTTTTGTCCTTGTTGGCTTCTTTTACAAAAATTTCGCCGCGCTGCTCAAAGGCAATCCATTTTCCGCCGGGCGAAATGCTGTAATTATTCAATCCGCTTGTAAAGGTTTTCAATTCATTCGGATCAAGGCGGTCGTCTGCATTAATGTTTACCGACAGCTTGCGCATGTTTTTTACATCATTTGTTTTTGCAATAAAGAGGCTCAGGTCTTTTTCAAAAACCATGGTACTGCCGTCGGACGATATATCAAAATGTCGGATAGCGTCTTCTTTAAAATTGGTTAGTTTTTCCGGAGTTCCCGAAGCTTTGCCATTTTCGCCAATGGCCAGTTTATACAGGTTGTAAGTACCGTCGGCACTGCTCAGAAAGTACAGGGTGCGGTTACCTGCCCATTTGGGCATAATATCGTTGGTAGGAAAACCGGGGAGCTTTTCATAGGTCTGTGTCATTTTATCGTACAGCCAAAGTTCGCGGTTACTCGGTCCGTCATAGTCTTCGCGGGCTACCGGGTTTATATCGCCACGCACCAGTGCGAGGTAGCGGCCATCGGGTGAGTAAGCGGGATCGTGGCATACTGCATCAAGCAGCCTTCTTTCGGTTCCCCCTTTTGCATCAATGGCGTACACTTCGAATGGTCTTTCAATTTGTTTGAATTCACGCGAGGTGCTGAATACAATCTCATTGTTCCCGTTCCAGCTAACCGCCTGATCGGCTGCACTATTATAGGTATGTTGCTTAACACTGCCACCTGTTGCAGGTATGGAAAAAATGTCGGCATTACCATACCTGCTTCCTGTAAAGGCAATGGTATTTCCATCAGGACTAAACAATGGCCCTGCCTCATAAGCCGGGTGAATGGTCAGCCTTGTGGCAGTACCGCCACTTGCAGGTACCGTCCATATATCGCCCTGGTACGAAAATGCCACCTGCGATCCGTTTTGGTTGATAGCAGGATGCCGGAGCAGGAGGGTGTTTTGGGCAGAAACCAGTTGGGTAAAACAAATAGCCGCCAATACAAGGCATGGCAAACGAAATTTATGCATAAGTAATTAGTTAGCTGCTTCAAATATACAGGGAGGTTATGGTCGTTTGGGCAAAACTTTTTATGGGCGGTTCAGGCCAAAGGCAAGGTAAGGAAGTGCAGAAAAACTAAAACGCCGTACATGCCGCTACCAGCCCCCGCTCAGAAAGGGATTGTTTCAGCCAATCCGTTACTTTAAAATCATGTGAGTGACAAAAGGGGCAGGAATGAACCATTCCTGCAGCATCAACGTAAAAGCTAAACTTACCTCCTGACTGACACCCGATCCGGCGCTGATGGTACCCGTGGTAAACAATGGTGGGCAGGTGCTTATATGCAGGTTCGTGATTAAGGGTTTCAAACAATTTTTCAAGCAGGTCAATACTTTCCTTTCCCAGCATTACGTCCTGGTTCCGGTAATGCCCTTCAGCCCTTGGTTCCAGCCATTGCACATATTCTGCACCCAGGTTGTAGCACATCTCCATATGCTTCATAATAAAATGGCGGTTGGCATTGCTGCGGGTAATGCAAACCGAAACGGCGGTAAACAATCCGGCAGCTGCCGAAGCTGCAACAGCCCTTGATGCGTGGGCAAAGGCATCGGGGTGCCCCCGGAAAAGATTATGCACTTCAGGATCAAAATGATCAATGCTTACCACCACTCCTGTTGCCCCAGCTGACTTTAATTGAAAGGCTCTTGCCTGTGTAAGGTTAAAACCGGATGTTAACACCCACCATTCTGTCTTATTTGAACCACTAATAATTAATTCAAGCATATCCTTAAATCTTACCATAGGCTCGCCGCCGCTAAGCGAAATATGGCCAAGTCCTTCATTTTGTAAGGTTCCGGTAATTGACTTTAATTCGTTGAGGGTAAAATTTTCAGGATGATTGAGGTTATCCCATTCAAAACAATGCTCGCAGCGCATAGGGCAATGGGTAGTAATGGCAAAATTTACCTGCTGATGAGCATTAACCGGCAGTTGGTGCGGAATAAACCGGTTCAATTCGGTGAGTACAAACCGGTCAAAATTTTCTGAAGGAAAAGGCGGCACATATAAGCCAAACCCATATCTGCCATTTTTCTTCACCAGCTTGCGTTTACCATTACCACCCACAATCATTTTTTTAAAAGCCATAAAATGGCCCAGGGCTTCCCTTGCCTTTTTAACTGATTGGTATGCCTTCAGTGCGAGCCCTATAACCCGCATTTTTGCCCTAAGCCGTACAAAAAAGCATTCCCAATTTGCCGGTACCTTTCTTGAAAGAAAAGCGATCGCAGTATCAGCTTCTTGTGCAGGTAACTTATTGCGGAGGATGGCTGATGGTTCCATGATGTTAAGGTTTATTTGCAGCAAGGTAAACAGACTGTGCAACCCGTTTATATTCCTCCATGCTATATGCTGTAAAAGCCCCTGGTTCTCTCATTCTGTTCAAAAAACCCAGATCGGCAGGCCCCTGGTACTCCCTGATGGGTTCATAATAACCGCTTGAATGCAGGAAAGCACTGTATGCTTTTGAAGGGGAATAGCCGGGCACTTTGTAAGTAAGGTAGGCGCGTTTACCAGGTTCTGGCTGTTCAAGAAATCTGCCATCCGCTTCTTTTAATGAGTTCATTACATTTTTACCCTCTTCGTCAACCGCAGCAGATGGTTTCAGGGTGCGAATAGCTGAAGCCGGTAATAGTTCAATTTCCACCATTTTCGCCTGGTCCAGTTCCCAAAACATAAAGCCGGTGCTGAAGGCAATTTCTATGGGACCCCCATTTTCAGGCAGGTTCTTTATTGGAATTACCAAATCGCGGTTCATCAGCGGGCCGATTGTTTTTAATTTCAAAAGTTCCATCCAGCCTTCACCATTTTTAATAGAAATGGTAAGCGGCATGTGCTGTGCTTCCTGCCATTGAATAATCTGCTCACCCGGCCTTTGCTTTTGCTGCCCAACCCATTGGTTGTAACGGTCGCCAAAATGTTTGGTTAGTTCCTGGAAAGTGTATTCAAGCCAGTAAGCGTTGCGCAAACTTAACTTCAATCCCAGCTTCCCTGCTTTTGCAATAGGGTCAAAACTGATAACCAGCCGATTAACCGGTGTACCCGCAGTTGTGTCGTTAAAGGCACATGCTGTGTTATCCAGGTCCGTTACTGTTTGCAACATATCAATACTATTGTTCAGCACGGCCGTTTTAGCTGAAACAGGTTTACTAACCAGCATCAATTCACCTTCGGGGCTTATCAATACCGTTTGACCTGCAGCATGCTCTGCCAGTAACAGGTTCGCCATATCGGTAAACTGTCGTTCTTTCAGTTCATTGCTTACCATCACTTTCACCTCGGGGCCAATAGCCGCCGAGGGTAGTGGCACATAATCTTCTCTTGCCAGTGAGGGATAAACAGCCCCGCCAAATGTTTCACCCTGCAAAACATATTCGTTTCCATCGTAAACACTTATAAATGGGCAGGATTCCTTTAAAGCGGCCGCAATTGCAGTTATTACTGCCATTGTTCCTATAGTAATTCCCACAACAGCCAATATGGTAACCCCGGTACTTTTGCCTTTATCGCGCTCAATCACTTCCATTCGGGTAATATCTTTAAATGGGATATTAACGTTCATTTCTACCCTTGAGGAAGAGTCGAGTTTGGTATAAACATGCACCTCCTGCAACATTTGAGTAGCCTTTTTAGTGTATTTGTATTTGCCGCTCTTATCATTCAGGTAAATTTTATGGTACTCAGGTACATCTGTTAATATACCCGAAAGCACTTCCCTTTCGGGAAAAATCTGCAAACTTCGCAACATAAATATTCCCCGTTCACTATGTACAATAAAAGTCTTTTGCATCAGGGAATCAAACATCTTTGGATTTGACCCAGGGTTATATTTATTTACCGGTTTATAATAATTGCAGGCAAGCAGCACGGCAATTACCCCGGTTAATAAAAATATCCTATTTAAGGAACTCATCTGCAGGCTTTTCATGGTATTTGTTATTAATATTAATAATGAAAGCAGCGGGTGGAAAAATTCAAAGGACTATTCAGCATTAAAGTTAATACTAAATATGAGGAAAAAAAGCAAAGCATCAATCAAACCGGTAAATTTTATTTCAGGAGCTGTAATTACCTTTACTTCCGGCATCCGGTTATAAAACAGGTTCAATAAAATGCCTGTTACTGGCAGTTTTCTCCATATTAAATTGATTTTATGACCAATCTCTCCATATCTACCATCCAAACAAACCTGTTTTGGGAGGATAAAGCAGCAAACCTTGAAATGCTGGAAACAAAAATTCAAACCTTGGACAAGGCGGAAGTAGTGGTACTTCCCGAAATGTTTTCAACCGGTTTCAGCATGCAGCCACACAAGTTTGCCGAACCCATGAACGGTTTAACCATCACCTGGATGCAGGAGGTTGCGGCCCGAAAAAAAATAATTCTTACCGGAAGTATGATGGCGGAAGACGGTGGTAAATACTTTAACCGGCTTGTATGGATGCTGCCGACCGGACAATTTGGGTATTACGACAAACGGCACCTGTTTGCCTATGCAGGCGAACACGAACATTATTCGCCGGGAAACCGCCGGTTGGTGGCGCAGGTAAAAGGCTGGCGCATTCTGCTGCTAACCTGCTACGACCTGCGGTTTCCCGTTTGGAGCAGGCAGCAGTTAAAGAACCAAACACCCGAATTTGATGCCATAATTTATGTTGCCAACTGGCCCGACCGCCGAAGCCTCGCCTGGCGAACGCTTTTACAGGCAAGGGCTATTGAAAATCAGTGTTATGTAATTGGTGTAAACCGGGTGGGAAATGACGGTAATGGCCTTTATCACAGCGGATTCACCTCTGTAATTGATCCCCTTGGTGAAATTCTATATCAGCAGAAAGATGCAGAAGTAATTGCCACGCACCTGCTGGATATAGAAAAACTGAATGACATCAGGGAAAAAATTCCATTCTGGAAGGATGGCGACCATTTCCAAATTTCCTGACTGGTGCCCTGATTATAATTTAACAGGCCAAAAATTGCGTAGAACTACGCATATAAATCCGCAATTCTACTTTGGTCACTCCCAGCAAAGGACAAGACCTTTGTGGTGTCAGATCGTTCACCTAAAACACTAAACAAATTAAATACACGCACACCTGTTAACCTCATAAAACTAATTTACCCTATTCTCTTTACCCCCGGTTAACTAGCCGGGGTTTTTTTATTACCTTTTCTATTCAAGGATATCACCCATCAATTACCCGGTAAAAATTTTAAAAGGTTGAAACCTGTATTTACCTTTGAAAAAAAATGTAAATGAAAACCGTAATCAACATTGTCCTCGCCGGGTTACTTTTTTTTGGCTGCAATGCCAATAAGACTTCAACCAAAACTACACCGGCTCCCGAGGCTGCTTCCGCCAATAAATCACTTGAAGGAACTTATTGGATGCTCACAGAGTTAAATGGCAAACCAGTTGCCGCACCAAAATCCGGTGAAAAGGCTTCCTATATTTATTTTGATGCCGGCAAAAAAAGAGTAAGCGTTTCGGGTGGTTGCAATGTAATGGGAGGGAATTATGAATTGCGAGAAGGCACCCGTATAACATTCGGTCAAATGATCAGTACCATGATGGCCTGCCCCGACATGACCCAGGAGGAGGGGTTGAAACAAATGACCGCGATGGCTGACAATTACGCCATACAGGGGGATAACCTTTCTTTTGCAAAAGCCCGAATGGCGCCTGTGGCCCGATTTAAAGCAACCAAACTTCCAGAAGGATTTAAGATGGACTAAATAAGAAAATAGCCAAAGGGAAATTCCCCTTGGCTATTTTTAAGACAACTGAATATGTCCTGTTTAAAAAATGGAACTTTTCTTATTGTACCATTACTTTATTGGTGAAAACCTTTCCGCCCTTGCTTGTAATATTTATTAAATAAACACCTTTCCTGGCAGGCTTTTGCATGCGGTAGGTATTTGTTTCCGCGGTGAGTACTATTTTTTGGGATGCAATTTTTACTCCCCCTGTATTGTACATTTCCAGCGAACCGGCTCCGGGTTTTGCTCCGGAAATCTGCAGCAAAATATCGTTACCCTGTAATGTTTGTATCACTTTCATACCAGGGGTTTCGGTAGTGCCCACCTGGATGGTGCGGTAATAATTTCTGCTACCATCCCGGTCGGTTTGAGAAATACGGTAGTAACCAAGCGTATAGGGATTTACATCCAAAAAGGAATATTCCCTTTTTTCATTTCCGGTAACGGATTTAACTGTTGCAAGCATTTCAAACCTTACCCCATCCCTGCTTTTTTCAATGGTAAAAAACTGGTTATTTACTTCAACAGCTGTACCCCATTCAAGTAAAACATTTGTTTTTTCAGATTTACCTTTGAAATAAAGCCAGTTAACCGGTAATGCTATGCAGGTTACTTTTGGCGAAATGGTGGTCATTGCAGTAACGCTTAATGCACCGGATGTGGTAAAGGCCCTTCCATAAAGCGAATCGCCTGTAGCCAGGTTAAGTGCCCCATTATTTACAATGATGGTACCATGAAACACAGAGTAATCATTAATGCTTGCGGCACCGTCAACCTTCCAGAATACATTATTGGCTTTGGCTCCATTCATCAGGATAACCCTTGAAAATGTGCTGGTAGAAAGCGCACCGTTTATTTGAATTACAAAAACCGCATTACTGTTGCCTTCCGCATTAAGGTAAAGGTTGCCATTAAATGCGGCAGCGGAGTTCATCAGGTAAGTGTTGGGCGTAAGCACCAAATCATTACCAAACTGTGCAGGATACATTAATTCAATATCATAGGGAAGTACATTCAGGTAATTATAGGCTACTACCAAATCAACGGCTGCCTGTGCAGTAGAAACATCCGGATTGGTATGTATGGTTCCGTTTACCTTAAGCGGATCAAATCCGGCAGCTAAACCTACATTGGTACCAACATCGCCGGTTACATAGGTAATGCCAGCATTGGTAACTGATCCGTTACCTGAAAAAATAGCATAACATTCGGCAGTACCCAGCGTTGGGGCAACAGGTCCAACAGAACTTAAACTTCCACAGCCTTTTGGCGTATAGGCAAGTGATGTACTTATGTTAACAGCCCCGGTGGTAGATAGGGCTCTTCCCTCAAGGGTATCGTTGGTTGAAAGATTAATTGCGCCATTGTTGGCTACTATGTTACCCCTCATAAAAGTGGCGGTCTGCAGGGTTACTGCTCCTTCCACTTTCCAGAATACATTACAGGCCTGCGCGCCATTGATTAATTTCACTTTCGCATTTGGGCTCGATGAAAAAGCCGCACTCATCTGAAAGATAAATACCGCGTTAGCATCGCCCTTTGCATCAAGGTACAGGTCGTTGCTAAGTGTTGAAACACCTGCAATACTGTACACACCTTTTACCAGTGTATCTCCATTACCAATCAGCGGTGCTATAAAAAAATTTGGAATGGCGCTGTTAAGCAAATTGTATGCTATCAATAAATCGGAGGCGGCCGTTGAAGTGGTAACGTTTGAATTATGCATTACCCCGTTAACGTTTCCAAATCCGGTTATACTGCCATTATTGGTTCCAACATTACCGGTAACATGCGACTGTCCTGTATTACCAACAGCACCTATGGATGTAAAGAGCGCGAAACTACCGGCTGTACCCAAATTTGGCGCTTGCGCAGTAGAAAGTAAAGGGGGTAGAAGAAGCATAATTCCGGCCGAAATTATAAGTAAAAGTTTTTTCATATATGATTTTTTTACTGAGCTAAATTGCTCAATCGGTGAAGATAGCCCTGACATAAAGGGTATTTGTTACAGCATCAGAGGTAATAGTTGCATAATTCACGCTTTGGTTAATGCACAACGGGCTAAAGGAAAAAATCCTTTAGCCCGTTGTAATAAATAAAAATTTAAGGTTGGTGATGGCAGCAACCTTTAAAAACAGATCAGCGGTTGATGTCCTCACCAACCGCTGATCAACTTCAGTATTATCCCACCGCTATTAAGCTTTTACCACCCAATGCCGTAATCTTCTCCATGGTTACTGCTGCCGCCCCAAAGGCTGCCATGTTTCCAGTCGAACCAGATGGCGTTGATAGGCCCGCTGGTACGATCGCTGAATGTGGGCGAATATCCCATCCGCCTCAATTCGGCACGCTGCCATTCAGGCGTATCGCTGTGCAGCAAAATATCTCCTGGTTTTGGCTGACGGTCGCTGGTTTTGGTACCACCCAGGCTAAGCCAAAGCTGATTGGTATTAAAATTGGCCGCTTCGGTTGCCTGCTGAACCGTCATGCCGAACTCAACCATATTCAGAAAAAACTGCAGCAGGTTTTGATCCTGCGTATCGCCGCCCTGCACCCCAAAAGCAAGCCAGGGCTTACCATCCTTCATGGCCAATGAAGGGGTTAAGGTTACACGAGGTCTTTTTCCCGGCGCTACCACATTGAAAGGGTTTAGCTGCGCATCCAGCACAAAACTTTGCAGGCGCTGACTCATACCTACACCGGTATTGCCTGCTATACATGCAGGCAGCCAGCCACCGCTGGGCACAATGCTAACCACCCAGCCTTCTTTATCTGCCGACATTACTGAAGTGGTTCCCAGCCAAAGTTTTTCCATGTAATCTTCCTGCGACAATGTATTTTCACCTGCAATTGCCACCTGGTTGTCATGAGCGGGCATAAAGCCCTGGCGGCGTGCCCCGGTATCGGAAGTCGGGGAAATACCCCGTTGTTTTAAAATATCCAGGTAGGGATTGGTTTTACCTTCAAATGGGTATGGATCTCCAGGCGAAGAAACAGGGTTATTTCTTTCATAAGAAATTGATTTCGCACGTGATTTTGCATATTCCTTGCTAAGCAGACCCTTCATAGGTTCTTCCGGGGCAAAATAAGGATCTCCATAATAAAAATCCCTGTCGGCAAAAGTCATATTTAATGCCTGGTAAAGGGTATGCAGGTAACGTGTGCTGTTGTATCCCATACTTTTCAGGTCAAAGTTTTCGAGGATGTTGAGCGATTGCAGCAACATTGGCCCCTGTGTCCAGGCCTGAAGTTTGTGTACTTCAATGCCTTTATAGGTAGTACTCATGGTTTCTTCCCACTGTGGTTTCCAGTTTGCCAGGTCTTCTTTGGTAAACAAACCGCCCTGTTCGCGGCTGCCCCTTACAATTTCATCTGCAATATCTCCTTTGTAAAACCGATCGTAGGCCGCCATAATGGCTTCTTTCCGGGATTTCTTTTTCTTCAGCGCATCCTGTTCGGCCTCAACCATTTTGGTAAGGGTGTTAAGCAGGTCCTGCTGTACAAATATTTCACCGGGTTCGGGTGCTTCGCGCCTTTGGCCAGGGTGGGGAAGAAAAACCTTTTTGCTGTAAGGCCATTCTTTAATCCTCATTTTGCCGCGTTCCATTGCATTGGCCGTTTGGGCATCAATGGGATAACCGGCTGCCAGTTCCATGGCAGGGGCCAGCACTTCTTTCAAACTCATGGTGCCGTATTCTGAAAGCATATAGCATATTCCTCCCGGCGTGCCCGGGGTTACGGCTGCAAGCGGGCCATACTCCGGTGGAAACTGGAACCCTTTTCCTTTGAAAAATTCGGGTGTTGCACCGGTTGGCGCAACCCCAAGGGCATTCAGCGCCAGTACTTTTCCGGTTTTGGGATTGTAAATGATGGCTTGTGTTTCACCTCCCCAACTCAGCACATCCCACATGGTGCAGGTAGCAGCAAGCATGGCGCAAGCCGCATCCACTGCATTTCCTCCCTTATTAAATATGGTAGCCCCTGCGGTTGCTGCCAGCGGTTTCCCGGTTATGGCCATCCAGTTTTTGCCATGAAGGGGTGGCTTTTGGGTTTGTTGTGCTATTACAAAGGCCGGCAATGCCAGCAAACCAAGAATTAATACGATTCGCATAAGTAAAAATGGTTTTTCAAATAAAAACGATCAGGCTGCGTGGTTTGACGAGAAAAAGAAAAGAAATCCATCCAGGAAAAACAATTCAATTACCAAAAAGTGGCTATTCTGCCAAAAGCCGCTCCATCCTTTCGAACGAAAACATATTGGCAGGATGCCGCAGGGAAGATACAATATCCCTTTTTTCACGCTGGGTTAAGTGAAAACTCAATGAAGCAGGGTGTTTTTCGTCCCTTGGCTTGTATTCAAAAACTACCCGTTCAAAGTGGCTGCCCATCATTTGCTTTACCCTTTCCAACTGACGCAATTGCTGGTACTCCTGAAAGCGAAACAGGTTGTTTTGGGTGAGCAGTGCAGGACGGGTTACCAGGTCGAAAATATTCCGGTCGTTCTGTTCCCGGTTCCAGCCCCCCTGCGGCTTATCCCTTATTTCAACCAAAACTACTTTACTGCAATTGGCGGTTATCCATTCCCGAAAAGCAAAAAGGTATTTCAGGGCCGATTCAATACCGGTATTATCCCTGAAGCCGGCATCCATCACATCAATTACAGGTTCGGTAGGCAGCCACACACTTGGCAACACATAAGGAAAGGTAGCACTCATACGCATAGCGGTTAAAAAGCGCAATTTTCCGGGATGCCTGTTGGCAAAAAAGGATTGAAAGCAAATAGCATCGGCATCGGGAACGGGGCCGAGTGTACTGTCGAAACGGGGTTTCATTAAAAAACGAACAGGACGGGTAGCCATTACAACATTGCGGCCATCGGCTGTAATTACGGCATTTACAAATAATGTCGGCATTAGCGCTTTCTCTTCGGCTTCATGGTAGGCCTCCAGCGGTTTATCGAGCCAGCCATTGGTATTTGCACTCATTTGTTGCTCAAAAGCATACCCCCTGTCCTTAATATAAGCCGTGTTATTATAAACAAACCTACGTGGTGGAGCAAGCAGGTCCCGCACCGCAAAGCTGCTGAAAACCGGGTTGAGTAAATCGGTGGTAATCCGCTGTTTTTGTATCTTCAACTGTTCGGCATTAAGCAAGCCATTTAACTGTCTCAATTTTAATTCGCGGTACCAGGCGGCCCCCATAATGCCACCCGAGGCTCCGGAAATAAGCGAAGTATGGCTAAAATACCGGTCGAGCGTTAAACTATCGAGTTTGTGCAGTACTTCGGTGGTAAATGTTGCTGATCTTATTCCGCCGCCGCTTACACAGGTAAGCACCATTACGGGAAGTGGATCTTTTTGGCGCAGCTTCCATTGTTCAAGTGTATGGATAAACGCCAGGGAATCGGCAGCAACTGCATCGGGCAGGCAGGTGGCCAGCAAATTGTCGCGGTTATAAGCGGGTTTGGGGGTGGTTTTTGCATAATCAAGCCCGTATGCCTTATTCCGCGGGTCGAGAATATTCAATTTATACAGCGTATTGAGCGCCAGAAAAAGCAACAAAACGAATGGAATACTCCATTTTTTTAAAAAATAGGTTATTGCGCCGGCCACCGCAACAAGTATGGCATAGATAACCGTGATACTTGCAGCCGCAGGAACCTGGAAAACCTTATTGTCGATAAAATACCCGGAAATAATTAATGAAATAAAGGCAAGCAAAATGGCAAGCATGGCACTGTAATGGTGCTGGGTAAAAATCCGCGCAATAAACTCGGGGGCATAATGTCGGGTATCCCGTGGCTGCCTTCTTCGTAATTTAGGGGTAAGGTACCAGTCGATCCTTACCCTCCCCGGCCTTGCAGGGAGGCTGTAGTGTCCGGCTTTCAGTTCCATTTCTTCAATTACCTTTTTGGCACCAGGGGTTGCATAGCGGTAAATGGTATGGTCGGCGCCAAAAAACCAGGTGAAAGCCACCACCAACGATAAAAACAAGCCGGTTAAAAACCCTGCTATGAGCCAGAAAATTTCATCCCAACCTGCCAATTCCTGGTAACGGGCAAAGCTGATGCCTTTTACCAAATAAAATACCAGGAACAAGAACGGCAAAAGGCCATTGTTGAAGCAATATTTAAAGAATGGCTTCATGGTAGTAGCCAGAAACTCTACTTGCCTGCTATGCAAAATGAAGGTGGTGATGTTCCAGCTCATTATAAAAATACCGATAGAAACCCCTACAAGCAGGCTGCTTACAAAACCTACCTTACCCAGGTATTCCGGATACAGGTATAGCATATGTGCCCCCATCCTGTAAAGGAACGACCCGTTTACTACAGCAAATAACAAGTACCAAAACAGCAGAAGCACCTGGTTTTTGCGGAAATGCAGCAGGAGTAGCTGAATGGGTAACGAATACCAAACGCCCCTTATGTAGGGTAGCAACCGTTTAAACATATTTACAAGATACGGAAAGGCCGGGGTATGAAAGTAGGAAACTATACAGCAGCAAGCGCTGCCATTTTTCCACCTTTTGTTAAATAAAATAAATACACCAATACCAACAGTAAAGCCATGCCTGTAAGCTGATGAATTTGCGCCATCCACTCAAAAGTTCCCCAGTGATTGGGAACAATTCCCGTACTGCTGAGAACTGAAAAAATACCCAGCAAAACCTGTAAAATAATAACCCCTAATGGTAAAAACCTTATTTTGTACAATTGCTTGTCCTGAGGTACTAGCTTTGAAAGTTGAAAGGTCAGCACTATTCCGCCAAGCAAAATAAGGTAAGCCGCGCCCCTGTGTACAAAATGAACCATGATCTTGTTATCAATAAAATTAAGCCAGCCGCCACCGGTTTTAAAAAGGCCGGCGGGCTGTAAAACCGAACCATTTATATCGGGCCATGTAGCGGCAGCCGAAGCCGCTTTGTGACCGGCCATTAATGCCCCATAAAGCAATTGCACAACTATAAGTACCAATAAGACAATTACAACAGGGTAAATTTTTGATGCTGCCTTTACCAGGGTTGGCCTCACGGTTAACTTCAGGTAAAACCAGAAGGTATAAGACAGCAGGCCGAGTGCAAACACAAAATGCAGGGCAAGCCTTGTAGGCTTCACATAAACGGCATCCCCAACCAACCCGCTTGCTACCATAATCCAGCCAACAAAACCCTGCAAGCCGCCCAAAAGAAACAAAATAATCAGCGGCATTATCATTTGCCTGCGGAAACTGCCCTTTACCAGGAAAAAAATAAACCCCACGGCAAATACCAGGCCAAGCAGCCTTGCCCAAAGCCGGTGAAACCATTCCCAAAAGAATATGAATTTAAAATCACCGATGCTAAAATCGCGGTTCAGCAGCTGGTATTGGGGTGTTGCCTTATACTTTTCAAATTCGGCAATCCATCCGGATTGGTTAAGCGGAGGTAACGAACCGGTAACCACATCCCATTCAGTAATACTTAACCCGCTGCCGGTAAGACGGGTAATGCCTCCAAGAGCAATCTGGATTACAACCATCAAAACTCCTGCGAGCAGCCATCTTGCCACCTTTCTGTCTGTTAAATTTCCCCCTGCCATTGGTTCCGGATTACTTGCCGCCACGTACATACGCCACTCATTATTAATTAGGAAGTATGCAAAGATAAATAGCGGGTTGAGTACCCTTACTTTTGTTTTACTTTTTGCCATGAAGGTTAACCAAACTAAGCAACCACTTTACTCATTTTTCCGGGAAGGGATAATTGAAGCCGGTATTGATGAAGCCGGCAGGGGTTGTTATGCCGGTCCGGTTGTTGCTGCAGCGGTTATCCTTCCTTCAGATTTTTACCACCCATTACTTAACGACAGCAAACAATTGAAGGAGAGAGAAAGGTACCTTCTCCGGCCCCTGATTGAAGAAGCCGCTGTGGCCTGGGCTTATGCTTTTGTATCCTGTGAAGAAATTGACCGGATCAATATTCTCCAGGCAACATACAAAGCCATG
>ERZ795056.3696-NODE-3696-length-16249-cov-15.195319_pt1 | contig 16249 bp, 11 predicted proteins | sample MGYA00375140_ERZ795056 | MGnify/ENA primary metagenome ERZ795056 (study PRJEB30185, sample SAMN05720227) | activated sludge metagenome | isolation source: Anaerobic digester | place: USA | collected 2015-03-09 ... | reverse complement strand
GGGACAACAATCTTTCCTATTGCGAATCCATTGCGGCCACCAATCCCTGTGGCGAACAGCCGCTGCCGCCTTATGGTTGTTGCGATCTGGGCCCTATCATCCTGCCGCATTTTGTACGTCACCCGTTCGGGTTTGCCGGTGTTCCGACATTTGATTTTGAAGCCTTCAGAAAATCGGTTGCTATCCAGGTGCGTGCGCTGGACAACGTGCTGGACGTGACCTTCTGGCCATTGCCACAGCAGCAAGCCGAAGCTGCAGCCAAGCGTCGCATCGGGGTGGGTTTCACGGGTCTGGGCAACGTGCTGTCAATGCTATGCCTGCGGTACGACGATCCGCTGGGCCGGGAAATGGCAGCCTGTATCGCCACGTGCATGCGCGACGCCGCCTACGCCGCCTCCATAGCGCTGGCTCAGGAAAAGGGGGCTTTTCCGAAATTTGATGCTGACGGCTATCTCGCAGCCGGAACCTTTGCAAGCCGCCTGCCTGAAGCATTGCAGCAGTCCATCCGCCAACATGGCATTCGTAACAGCCATCTGCTGTCGATTGCGCCGACAGGTACCGTCAGTCTAGCGTTTGCCGACAATGCCTCCAATGGCATCGAGCCGGCGTTCTCATGGGTGTATCGCCGCAAGAAACGCGAATCCGATGGCAGCACGAGCGAATATGCCGTGGAAGACCACGCCTGGCGGCTCTACCGGGAGTTGGGTGGCAATGTAGACAAACTACCCGACTACTTCGTTAACGCTCTCGAGATTTCGGCCGCCAACCACATCGCGATGATGGAAACCGTGCAACCTTTGGTAGACACAGCCATCTCCAAAACAGTCAACGTACCCGCCAACTACCGCTACGAAGAATTTAAGGACCTGTATCAGCAGGCCTGGCGGGCGCAGTTGAAAGGTCTGGCCACCTATCGACCTAACGCTATCCTCGGCTCCGTTCTGGATGCAGGCCCAGCCAAACCGGAAAATGCTCCTGGTTTGATAGCAACTCCCGCGGACCCCATGAGGACAGTAATTGAAAGTAGGCCCAAAGGCGCACTGTCAGCGGTCGCAGAAAAGGTGGACTACTGGACACAGGAAGGCCACAAAACGTTATACCTTCTGGTGTCGTTTCTGCCGGTACCTGCCGCCAATGGCTCGGGCACAGTGGACCGGGCCATCGAGTTTTTCATGCCGGTAGGCCAGAGTGGCGAGTCGCAGCAATGGATCACCTCCAGCATGCGCTTGCTGTCACTGGCGGCACGGGGTGGGTTCCTGGAGCGGGCCCTCAGTGATATGCGCAAGGTGGCGTGGGACCGCGGGCCAGTGCGGCTGGGAACACATCGCAAGGACGACGGAACCATGGTGCCCATGTGGCACGACTCTGAAGTGGCTGCCGTCGCCTACGCGATCCAGAAAATCCTGACCAATCGGGCGGCCGGGCTCCCCGAGCAGGGCACCCAGTACGCACCGCCCGCTTCGGAAGCCCAGGCTGGCATGCCGCCTGTCATGGCAGGCAAAAAATGCACGGAATGCGGCGCTCACGCTGTTATTCGCAAGGACGGTTGCGACTACTGCACCCAATGTGGTCATCTGGGCACTTGTGGATAGGGCTTTCGCGCCAGATACCGAACATGCCAAGCCCTCTACCACTGCGAACCATGCCGCCAGATTCGCCCGCTTCGGAAGGTGAGTTCTCCGGACTGGTGGCGACCCTGATGCATTCGCGCTTGACCGTCCTGCCCAAACGCCTGGGAGCACCTGGCCCTGATACCCGGGAGCTGGAAGCCATTCTCGCCAGCGCGGGTACGGCGCCAGACCATGGCCAGTTGTTGCCCTGGCGCCTGATCCTGGTGCCGCAATCCGCCCGAGCGCGGCTTGGTGAAGTCTTCAGTACGGCTCTGGTGGAGCGTGACGCCACCGCCACATCACAGCAAGTAGCCCAGGCTCGTGAAAAAGCACACCGGGCGCCTTGCCTTTTGCTAATGACGGTGGACGAACTGTGCGGAGACCCGCAGATTGATCTGATGGAGCGAACCGTCGCGGCGGGCTGCGCTCTTCAGAACATGCTGTTGATGGCCACCGCACTGGGCTTTGGCTCTGCGTTGACCAGCGGAAAAGCCCTGAAATCCGCTCATCTCAGGTCGCTATTTGGTTTGAATGACGGGGAACACGCCGTGTGTTTTCTCAGTATTGGAACGGCAAGCGCCAGCAAGGGGCACCGGTTGCGGCCTCAACCCGCGGATTATGTACGTACCCTTCCCACTTGAAAACATGACTATTTCAAACTTTGATGATCTTTTGCAGGCTGCTCGTACCCAAGCACAGCCGCAACGCCTGCTCTTCGTATTTGTCGGCGTTGAGTTGCCAGATGACAGTACGCCTGAAGAGAGTGAACGCTTCAGGGAAGGTCAAGGCGGTGCACTGGTACCGTTGATGTGTGTTGACAAGCGCCCCGATGAGTTGACTTCATTTGAGCAACTGGTGCAGGAGTCCCGCCAGTTCGGTCAGCAGTGGGGCATTGTGTTTGCTGCAGCCCTGTCGGGGCAGTCAAACCAGGCTCCCACCAGCGAGGCGGCAGAAGCGCCCCTTCAGCGGATGGTTGAAGCGATCAAACGGGGCGATCACGGCGCCTTCATCCCGTTTGATCAGAACGGCCAGCCCGTGCAGTTTGGCTGACATGCAAATCGTTTCAACCGTGAAGCAGTCTATCGCGCTACCCGGCCACCACGCCCCGGCGGCAGGGTTTGAGGCTCCGTTCGAGATGCTGTCTGCCTGCCATGAGCGTGTAGAACGCTCCCTGGCGCTGATGACGCGTTTGCAACAGCATTTACTGTCACACGGGCTGGACGATTCCGCACGGCAGGCCGCGGGGGATGTGATGCGCTATTTCGATCTGGCCGCCCCGCTCCACCACCAGGACGAGGAACTGCACGTTTTTCCGCCGCTCCTGACCGGGAACGACCCGCGTATACGGGAAACCGTGCAGCGACTCATGGCCGACCATCGCCAGATGGAAACAGCCTGGTCAACCGCCCGTCTTGCACTGGCTGGCGTGGTCGAATCTTCACCACAAGCCTGGTCGCCACTCACGCCCGAGCAGACACAGGCGCTGGCAAAGTTTGCTGCTCTTTATGGCCGTCACATCGAGGACGAAGAGCACCTGGTTTACCCCGCAGCCCAGGCGGGACTGTCAACCGCAGCCCGGCAGGCAATGAGCGAGGACATGATGGCCCGCCGGGGCGTGAAAATCAAAACCTGATACCTCTGTCATGACCCCGGCGAGCTACGACATCATCATTTCCGGAGCCGGCCCGGCCGGACTCTGCTTTGCTCGCGCACTGACCGGGCACGGGCTGCAAATTGCCCTGGTCGAGCAACTACCCCTGGTGGTGATTTCACAACCGGCCTTTGATGGTCGTGAGATTGCGCTCACCCAGCACTCTGCAACCTTGATGCGAAAGCTGGGTTTATGGGAACGCATTGAAACCTATGACCCAGCGGCCTTGTCACCACTGCGAGATGCGCGGGTGCTGAACGGCCCTTCGCCGTTTGCAATGGTGATCGGCCACGGCTTGAGCACACATAGCGAATTGGGGTGGCTGGTATCCAACCACCTGATTCGCCGTGCCGCTTTTGACGCCGTGGAGCAAGCACGCCAGGCCCACGACGACATCACTTTGCTGGCCGGTGAACAGGTAACCACTGTGCGCACCGACGCACAAGGCGCCCACGTGACCCTTGCCAGCGGCGCCAGGCTGCAGACGAAACTGCTGATCGCCGCCGACAGCCGCTTTTCGACCACCCGCCGCGCCATGGGCATTGCAGCGGACATGCATGACTTTGGCCGCAGCATGCTGGTATGCGTAATGACACACGACGAGCCACACCACCACGCCGCCTGGGAGTGGTTTGATTACGGCCAGACGCTGGCGCTGCTACCCATGAATGATGAACCCGTCACCGGTGCGCACCGCTCGTCGGTGGTGCTGACGCTGCCCAGCCAGGGCATGGAGCCGATACTGGCTGAAGACCCTACAGCGTTCGGACTCGACATGACGCGTCGTTTCGCCGGGCGCCTGGGCACCATGACGCTGGTCAGTAAACGCCATGCCTACCCGCTGGTCGCCGTCTATCCCCGCCAGATGGTGGCGCAGCGGTTTGCCTGCGTCGGAGATGCCGCGGTCGGCATGCATCCAGTCACCGCCCACGGCTTCAATTTCGGACTGCTGGGCATTGACGCGCTGGCCCGTGGCGTACTGGCGGCTCATGCCGCAGGTCAGGATATTGCCTCTGCGGCCCTGCTCGGCCACTTCGAGCGGACGCACCGCATGGCCACGCGGCCTATCTACCTGGCAACCCAGCTCATCACGCACCTTTATACCAACGAGGCACCGCACGCCCGCGGGCTTCGTCATCTGGCCTTGCGCGCAGGTGAGCGCTTTACCCCCTTCAAGCGCGCTTTGGCGGCGTCTCTCACAGGAACGCACTAAAACAATATAGCTATCACTTTTATAGCTATTCACGCATATTGGTAGAGGGCTAAGGTCACTTTTTGCGTGTAAAAACAAGTCAATCCAGCCTCTGGGATAATTCGGGCATGACGATTACTTACAAAGACACGGAAGGCGTGCAGGGCATGCGCGTGGCCGGCAAGCTGGCTTCGGAGGTGCTGGATTTCCTGACACCCCATGTCAAGCCCGGCGTGACTACCAATGAACTGGACAAACTGGCCCATGACTTCATGATCCAGGTTCAGGGGACGATTCCTGCGCCACTGAACTACACCGGCGGCGGCAATACGCCCTACCCCAAGTCCATCTGCACTTCGGTGAATCACGTGGTCTGCCACGGTATCCCCAACGACAAGGCGCTCAAAAAAGGCGATATCGTCAACATCGACGTGACCGTCATCAAGGAAGGCTGGCATGGCGATACCAGCCGCATGTTTATCGTGGGTGACACCTCCATCGCGGCCAAACGCCTGTGCGCAATCACCTATGACGCCATGTGGCACGGTATCAAGATGGTCAAGCCCGGTATCCGGCTGGGCGATATCGGCTGGGAAATCCAGAAATTTGCCGAAAGTCAGGGTTTCAGCGTGGTGCGCGAGTTTTGCGGGCACGGCATTGGCCGCATTTTCCATGAAGAGCCGCAGGTACTGCACTACGGAAAACCTGGCACGCTTGAAGAACTGAAGGTTGGCATGACCTTCACCATCGAGCCGATGATCAACGCCGGCCGCAAGGAAATAAAGGATGGTCCTGAAAAAGACAACTGGACCATCGTGACCAAGGACCATTCCCTGTCAGCCCAGTGGGAACACACGGTGCTGGTCACGGAAACTGGTTACGAAGTGTTGACGCTGTCTGCTGGCAGTCCGGCCACACCAGCCTTTGTTGCTGCCTACAACTCTTTAGCCGCTGGGGCAGTTCCGGCCGGCGCCTGATTGCGTCTGGCCAGAGCCGGGCAAACATGTCGAATTTTCAAACCCTGCGGGATAACTACCGGGCCGCCAAGGCCGCTTTGCTGACAGCCATTGGCTCCAGCGGCGCTTCCACGCGCGGTGTGAACACGGCACTGCACAAGCTGTCTGCACTGGCTGCCGTTACTTTGCAGGAGTTGTGGCAACAAGCCGGTTTCAAGCCTCCTTTCTCTCTGCTGGCCGTAGGCGGGTTCGGGCGCGCCGAGCTGTTTCCGCACTCCGATATTGACGTGCTGGTGCTGATGCCGGACGACCAGTCTGCGGACTCCGACCCCGAGCTCAAAAAGCGGATTGAAGCCTTTATTGGCAGTTGCTGGGATACCGGTCTGGAGATTGGCTCCAGCGTTCGCACGGTTTCAGAATGCCTGGCGGAGGCGCAAAAGGATGTCACGGTGCAGACCGCCTTACTCGAATCCCGGCTGATCGTCGGTGACGCCAGGCTGATTGCCCTGTTTCGCAAGCGGTTCCGGGAGGCCATGGATCCGCACGCTTTCTTTGTAGCCAAGACGCTGGAAATGCAGCAACGGCACAACCGGTTTGAGAACACGCCCTACTCGCTGGAACCCAACTGCAAGGAGTCCCCCGGCGGGCTGCGTGATCTGCAGGTCATCCTCTGGGTAGCCAAAGCCGCAGGTCTGGCCCGGAATTGGGATGAACTGGCACGCAGTGGCCTGGCGACCCCGTTTGAGGTCAAGCAGATCAAACATAACGAGGCCCTGCTGCGCCTGGTGCGTGCACGCCTGCACCTGACTGCCGGCCGCCGGGAAGACCGGCTGGTTTTTGATCTGCAAACCGCCGTGGCAGAGACTTTTGGCTACAAGTCAGAAGCTGCAGGCGCAGAAGGGTTGCCCGTTCGCGCCAGCGAGGCGCTGATGCGCCGCTACTATTGGGCGGCCAAAGCGGTGACCCAGCTCAACCAGATTCTGCTGCTGAACATTGAAGAGCGGCTGAATCCCAGCACGCACGAGCCCCGGTGTATTAACGAACGTTTCAACGAAAAAGCCGGCATGATCGATGTGGCAACGGATGATCTGTACCAGCGCCATCCGCACGCGATTCTGGAAACTTTCTTGCTCTATCAGACCACGGTGGGCGCCAAAGGCCTGTCAGCGCGGACACTGCGGGCCCTATACAACGCCCGCGGGTTGATGAATGGCAAGTTTCGCAACGACCCGGTCAACCGCGAAACCTTCCGCAACATCCTGATGCAGCACGAGGGCATCACCCACGCCATGCGGTTGATGAACCAGACTTCGGTGCTTGGCCGCTACCTGTGGGTGTTTCGCAAAATCGTGGGCCAGATGCAGCACGACCTGTTTCATGTTTACACGGTGGACCAGCATATCCTGATGGTGCTGCGCAATGTACGACGCTTTTTTCTGGCCGAGCATGCCCATGAGTATCCGTTTTGCTCGCAACTGGCCGGTGGCTGGGACAAGCCCTGGATTTTGTATGCTGCCGCGCTGTTCCATGACATTGCTAAGGGCCGGGGTGGTGACCACTCCGAGCTGGGGGCCGCTGACGTGCGACGCTTTTGCAAGCAGCATCGTATCGAGCGTGAAGACGCGCGGATGATCGAGTTTCTGGTGCAGGAGCACCTCACCATGAGTCGCATTGCGCAAAAGTCTGATCTGAGCGACCCCGACGTCATTGCCGCGTTCGCCAAACGGGTGGGCAACGAGCGCCGCCTCACTGCCCTGTATCTGCTGACTGTGGCCGACATTCGCGGTACGTCGCCCAAGGTATGGAACGCCTGGAAGGGCAAGCTGCTGGAAAACCTGTACCGGTTTACCCTGCGCGCTTTGGGCGGTGGAGCGCCAGACCCGGATGCGGAGGTGGAAGCCATCAAGCGCGAGGCGCTGATCCTGATTGCTAGCTACGCCATGCCATTCGAGGCACACAAACCGCTGTGGGACACACTGGATGTGGGTTACTTCATGCGCCATGATGCGGCAGAGATTGCCTGGCATACCCGTCAGCTGTCACGGCATGTGGGTACGGGCCAGTCCATCGTGCGGGCGCATCGCTCGCCGGTAGGCGAAGGCTTGCAGGTGGTTGTGTACACGCCGGACCAGCCGGACCTGTTTGCCCGCATCTGTGGCTACTTTGACCGCGGCGAGTTCAGCATTCAGGATGCCCGGGTTCACACCGCCAACAACGGGTATGCACTGGACACTTTTCAAGTCACCACCCAGTCATCGCCCGATGAATACCGGGAAGTGATCAGCATGCTGGAAGTCGGCCTGAGCCGCGCCATTCAGGAACAGGGACCCCTGTTGCCGCCGGGACGTAGCCGTGTTTCACGCCGTGTAAAGAGTTTCCCCATTGCTCCGCGCGTCACACTGCGCCCCGACGAAAAAGCCCAACGCTGGCTACTCAACATATCGGCGAGCGACCGGGTGGGTTTGTTGTACAGCGTGGCCTGTGTGCTGGCCAAGCATCAACTGAACCTGCAGTTGGCCAAAATCGCCACGCTGGGGGAACGGGTGGATGACACTTTCCTGATCGATGGCCCGCAGCTGCAAAACAACCGCATGCAGATCGAGATTGAGACTGAACTTCTGGCCGCCCTGGCGGCCTGAGATTGATCGCCCTCAGTCGTCCTGAGGCGCATCCAGACCTGGGAACAGCACCTCGGTAAAGCCGAACTTCGTGAAATCACGCACCCGCATTGGGTACAGCGTGCCGATCAAATGGTCACACTCGTGCTGCACGACCCGGGCATGAAATCCCTCCGCCGTACGGTCGATGGGGTCACCGTACTGGTCAAAACCGGTGTAACGGATGTGTGACCAGCGCGGCACCACGGCTCGCAGGCCGGGTACAGAGAGGCAGCCTTCCCAGTCGCTTTCCTCTTCCCCGCCGATCGGTGTGATGACCGGATTAATCAACACAGTTCGGGGCACAACCGGCGCGTCCGGGTAACGCGGGTTGCGTGCGTCGGTGCCAAAGATGACCAGTTGCAAATCGACACCAATCTGCGGAGCCGCCAATCCCGCGCCATTGGCCGCCCGCATAGTGTCCAGCATGTCGGCGATTAGCAGGTGCAACTCGTCCGTATCAAACTGTGTCACCGGTGGGGCTACTCGCAGCAAGCGAAGGTCGCCCATTTTGAGGATGTCACGTTCCGCCATCAAGCATCTCCTTCAACCCGGCTTCGTCAATCACGGCAACCCCCAGTTCGAGCGCCTTATCAAGTTTGCTACCTGCTTCGGCGCCAGCCAGCACATAGCTGGTTTTCTTGCTTACAGAACCTGCTACCTTGGCGCCAGCCGCCTCTAGCATGTCTTTGGCTTCGTCGCGGCTCAGGGTGGGCAGGGTGCCAGTGATGACGAAGGTTTTGCCGGCCAGCGATTTAGGGGTTATCGCTGCGGGCTCGCCCTCTTCCCAGGTGACGCCGCAGGCCCGTAGCTGTTCCACCACTTCGCGGTTGTGGGGCTGGTCAAAGAAGGTACGAAGGCTTTGCGCCACGATGGGCCCCACATCGGCAACCTCCAGCAATTGCTCTGGCGTGGCATCCATAATAACGTCCAGCTTGCCAAAGTGGCTCGCCAATGCCTTGGCCGTAGCTTCACCAATGTGGCGAATGCCCAGGCCGAACAGGAACCGAGGCAACGTAGTCCGCTTCGATTTCTCCAGCGCATCCACGATATTTTGTGCGGACTTGTCGGCCATACGGTCGAGCGCAGCCAGCGAGGCAAACCCCAGACGATACAAGTCTGGCAGGGTCTTGATGATGTCTGCGTCAACCAGCTGATCCACCAACTTGTCGCCCAAGCCTTCTACCTCCACCGCGCGACGCTGGGCAAAGTGCAGGATGGCTTGCTTGCGCTGGGCGCTGCAAAACAGCCCCCCGGTACAGCGGTAGTCAGCTTCACCTTCTTCGCGCACCGCAGCACTGCCGCAGACCGGGCATTCGCGGGGCATGGTGAACACAGATGCATCGGCCACGCGCTTGTCGATGAGCACCGACACCACTTCGGGAATCACATCACCGGCACGCCGCACAATGACCGTGTCACCCACGCGCACGTCCTTGCGGCGAGCTTCGTCTTCGTTGTGCAACGTTGCGTTGGTCACCGTTACACCACCGACAAACACGGGAGCCAGCTTCGCCACCGGCGTGAGTTTGCCGGTACGCCCAACTTGTACCTCAATGCCCAGCACGGTTGTGAGCTGCTCCTGCGCCGGATATTTGTGCGCCACGGCCCAGCGCGGCTCGCGGGTGACAAAGCCCATCTGACGTTGCAACGCAGTGCTGTTGACCTTGTAGACCACGCCGTCAATATCAAACCCCAGGCTGTCACGCTGTTGGCCCACACGCTGGTGATACGCTATTAATTCAGTAGCGCCTCGCGCAATATTCACGAGGGCTGAGACCGGAAACCCCCATGATTTCAGGGTGCCCAGCATCTCGAAATGGGTTTTGAAGTCAGGCCCGCCCTGCTCGGCAGGCGTGATTTCGCCCAGGCCGTAAGCGAAGAAACTCAAGGGACGCTGGGCCGCTATGGCGGGGTCCAACTGGCGCACAGCACCAGCAGCGGCGTTACGCGGGTTGACGAAGGTTTTTTCGCCTTTCATGCCCTGAGCGATTTTTTCGCGTTGGCGCTCATTTAAGGCCTCGAAGTCATCGCGACGCATATAGACCTCGCCGCGCACCTCCAGGACCGGCGGCGCATCCGAAGGCAACCTCAAGGGGATTTGTCCAACAGTGCGGATGTTTTGCGTCACATCTTCACCCGTTTCGCCATCCCCGCGCGTGGCGGCCTGCACCAGCACACCGCGCACGTAGCGCAGGTTCATGGCCAGGCCATCGAACTTGGGTTCGGCAACATACTCAACAAGCGGTGCATCTTCGCCCAGACCCAGTTCACGCCGCACACGAGCGTCGAAATTTTGTGCACCACTGGCTTCGGTGTCCGTCTCCGTGCGAATGCTCAGCATGGGCACTGCATGGCGCACACTGGCGAACGCATCCAGCGGTTTGCCGCCCACACGCTGGGTCGGGGAATCCGGCGTGATCAGTTCGGGGTGGGCGTCTTCAATCGCCTGCAGCTCACGAAACAGCCGGTCGTATTCGGCATCGGGAACCTGCGGCTCATCCAGCACGTAATACTGATGGGCATGGTGGTGCAAAGCCGCGCGAAGCTGTGCCACATGAGCCGGATCAGGCCCGGGGAGTTGAGAAGAAAACAGGTCTGGCGTGGCCATGGCGAGACCGGTCAACAGCGGCTTGATCAGGAGAACAAACGACGCGCCAGCGCGGACCCGGCCGACAACTCCCGCTCGTCCAGCGTATTGTACATGCCTTGCAGCTCTGCCGCGAATACATCCATGGCTTCACCAGCCAGGGGCACGCCGTTGCTGTCGGTCACCACGCCGTCCATGGCCTTGGCCAGCGCATGGGCAGACTCGCGCATGCGGTCGTAGGCGCGCTCGCTGCGATCGACCTGAGGCACGTCCAGACCCAACGTGATCTCGCGGATGGCAGACTGGGCCGGGTCCTCCGCCAGCGCGGCCTGCGTGTCGAAATTCAGGCTCAGGACTGGTGGCAAGCCGGCCACGCTGGCCGGCAGCACCATGCGGCCGGGCATGGCACCGGCCACAAAACCCAGCAGTGCCGCATTTTGCTGGACATAGCCCGGGCTCCATGCCGACTGACGGGCACGCACAAAAAAATCCAGCTGCGCGTCATGCGCGCTGGCAAATTGGTCCAGTTCGCGGGCTCTCGCCACTTCATCCAGCATTTCGGGGAAATCGGGCGTTCCACCAACGGCGTCGGAAAACGCCTGCGTTTTGATCACGAACTCGGAATATTCAATCTCGTTAAGCGCACCAGTGCGGTTGGCCAGCTGGACACCTGTTTGAAACGCGCTGTAGCGCTGGCCCACAGCCGGTGTCTCCCAGCGGCCCGACTCTTCGTTCAGGCCTTCAATGGCAAACGGTTTGCTGCCCACACGCCGCGTAGTGGGCATGGCCGCCTGAGCTGCCTCCCCATAAACCAGACTGTCCAGCGCGATAGGTGCGATCACGTCAATCAGTGAATCCAGAACCGGGCGCTTTTCCACCACAGGCACGGGAAAATGGGCTACGTCAAACGCTGCGTCACCCAGGCCCGGTTCAATACCTTCATGCGCTTGATGCGGGTTGGTAGGCTCCTGAGGCGTGGCTTGACGGGGCTCACTGCGCCGGGACGACCAGGCACCGTGCGCAACCACTGCGGCGAGCACCAGGCCGCCCACGACCGCCAGTCCAATTTGCAGGTTACTCATGACAGGGTAGTTGTTGCATTTTTTCAGGTGAGTTCAGCCAGCGAAACAGCAGCGTCCATGTCCACCGCCACGATACGGGAGACGCCCTGCTCCTGCATGGTCACACCGATCAACTGCTCAGCCATTTCCATGGCGATCTTGTTGTGGCTGATGAATAGGAACTGGGTTTCTTTGCTCATGCTGGTCACCAGTTTGGCATAACGCTCGGTGTTAGCATCATCCAGCGGCGCGTCCACCTCGTCCAGCAGACAGAAAGGCGCCGGGTTGAGCTGGAAAATTGCGAACACCAGCGCAATCGCGGTAAGGGCTTTTTCACCACCTGACAGCAGGTGAATGGTCTGGTTTTTCTTGCCCGGCGGCTGTGCAATGACCTGCACACCCGAGTCCAGAATCTCCTCACCCGTGATCACCAGGCGCGCGTTGCCTCCGCCAAACAGCTCGGGAAACATCTTGCCGAAATGTTCGTTGACGGTATTAAACGTGCCCGACAGCAGCTCGCGCGTTTCCGCGTCAATCTTCTTGATGGCGTCCTCCAGCGTGGTCATCGCCTCGGTCAAATCGGCTGTTTGCGCGTCGAGGAACTGCTTGCGTTCGCGCGCCGTGGTCAGCTCATCCAGCGCGGCCAGGTTGACGGCACCCAATGCGGCAATCTCCCGATTCAGGCGGTCGATCTCGCCCTGCATGCCGGTCAGCCGCACGTTGCCTTCTTCGATGGATTTCGCCACCGTTTCCAGATCAGCCTGGGCATCGGTGAGCAACTGTTCATACTGCTCAAACCCGAGGCGTGCGGCCTGTTCCTTGAGCTGAAAGTCGGTGATGCGCTGGCGCAGCGGGTCCAGCTCGCGCTCTAGTTGCAGGCGGCGCTCGTCACTGCCGCGCAGTTTGGCGGTGAGGTCGTCGTATTCGCTGCGTTTGGCGCCCAGAGACTGCTCGCGCTCCAGCTTCACGGCCAGTGCATTTTGCAATCCAGCCTGAGCGGAAGCGTCTGTCAGACGTACCAGTTCTTCACTGGCTCTCAGCTCTTCAGACCTTATGGAATCTGCCTGTTGTGCTGCAGTTTCGATTGCGCGGCTCAACTCGGCCTTGCGGGCATCCAGACTGCGCAACGAGAAAGTGGCTTCCTGCGCCTGGCGCTCCAGGCTGCGCTGCTGTTCACGGCATTCGTTGAGTTTGCGCTCGGCATCGATCACGCGTTCATCGAGCTGGGCGTGGCGCTCCTGCGTGTCGGCCAGTTGCATGTCCAGCTCTTCAAAGCGGGCTTCCGCGGTGACGCGACGTTCCTGCAGATCACCCAGCTGGGCATCCACTTCGGCCATGTCACCGGCAATCTGCTCACTGCGGGCACGGGTTTGTTCAGCCAGTTGCGTCAGGCGAAGCGTCTCCACCTGCAACTCATGCGCGCGGCTCTGGGTCTCAGATGCTTCGCGTCGTACCACCACCAGTCGTTGCGATGCATCGGCATAAGCAGCCTCGGCCCGCACCAGCGCAGAGCGTGCCTCGTCGCAGATCAGCGCTTGTGCCCGAAGCTGTTTCTCCAGATTTTCGATTTCCTGGGCGCGAGCCAGCAGGCCCGCCTGCTCGGAATCAGGCGCGTAAAAACTGACACTGTGGGCGCTGACGGCATGACCGCTCTTTACATAAATCGTTTCACCGGGCTGCAGCGCGGTGCGTTTGGCCAGCGCGTCTTCAAAACTGGCTGAGGTGTAACAACCCTGCAACCAGTCAGCCATCACCGCCTTTTGTCCGGCATCGTTAATTTGCAGCAGATCGCCCAGACGCGGCAGCGTGGACGCGGGTTGCGGCGCGGCGGCCAGCGGCGGGCTGAAGAATGACAGTTTGGCCGGCGGCGCGTCCTGCCCGAAGGCACGCACCATGTCCAGCCGCGACACCTCCAGCGCACCCAGACGTTCGCGCAGCGCGCCTTCCAGCGCATTCTCCCAGCCCTGCTCGATGTGGATGCGGCTCCATAGCCCTTGTAAACCGTCCAGCCCGTGCTTGGTCAGCCAGGGTTTGAGTTTGCCGTCTGTCTTGACCTTTTCCTGCAGCGCCTTGAGCGCCTCCATGCGGGCAGACAAGTCAGCCTGCTTGGCCGATTGGGTATTGACCACCTGCTGCTGCTCACGGCGGGCGTCGTCCAGTTGCGGCACGCTGTCCTGCAGCTCATGCAGCCGTGCATCGGCCACGCTGGCACTTTCCTGCGCTTGCGCCAGCTGGGTTTGCAGGTTCACCAGACGCGATTCTTCGGGCGCCGCCAGCGCGTTGTAGTCGGCTACCAGCCGCTCACGGCGCGTGGTGAGCTGGCGTGACTGTTCTTCAATGCCACGCTGCTCGGCGGCCAGAACCTGAATCTGCTGTTGAACCTGGCCCACGCTGGCGCGCTGTTCGTTGGCACCGGCCTGTGCCAGGCGCAAAGCATCTTCCAGATCGGGCATGGCCTGCGCCTGCTCTTCCACCTGAGCGGCGAGCAACTCGGTTTTTTCACCGCCCAACGCAGCCAGCTCGGCCAAGTTTTCAATTTCGGTTAAAGCGTCATCCTTGCGGGTAGCCCACTGGGTGGTTTGCTCTTTCAGCGTGAGCAAACGCTGCTCCACGCGCTGACGCCCTTCCACCACGAAGCGAATCTCGGCTTCAAGCCGGCCCACTTCGCTGCTGGCTTCATAAAGCAGACCCTGCGCCTGATTGACCTGATCACCCGCGGCGTAATGGGCCTGACGAACCGTTTCCAGATCCGCCTCGATGTGGCGCAAATCGGCCACGCGGCTTTCCAGCGCGTTTACGGCGCTCTCAGCGTCCTGCTTGACCTTAGTCTGGTCAGCCAGCGCTTCGGCGCGCTTCAGAAACCACTGTTGTTGTTGCTTGAGCGTGACGTCAGCCTGCAGCGTGTTGTAACGCTGGGCCACTTCGGCCTGCTTTTCCAGCCGATCCAGATTGGTGTTGAGCTCACGCAGGATGTCTTCCACCCGCGTGAGGTTTTCGCGCGTGTCCGATAGGCGGTTTTCGGTCTCACGGCGGCGCTCTTTGTATTTGGAAACTCCGGCGGCTTCTTCGAGGAACAGGCGCAGCTCTTCGGGCTTGGATTCGATGATGCGGCTGATGGTGCCCTGGCCAATGATGGCGTAGGCGCGCGGGCCCAGGCCGGTGCCCAGAAACACGTCCTGCACGTCGCGGCGGCGCACGGGCTGGTTGTTGATGTAGTAGCTGCTGGTGCCGTCACGCGTGAGCACGCGCTTGACGGCGATTTCGGCAAACTGGCCCCACTGGCCCCCGGCGCGGTGGTCGTTGTTCTCGAATACCAGCTCCACGCTGGATCTGCTAGCGGCCTTGCGCGTGGTGGTGCCGTTAAAGATGACGTCCTGCATGGACTCGCCACGCAACTCGGAAGCTTTGGACTCGCCCAGCACCCAGCGCACGGCGTCCATGATGTTGGACTTACCGCAGCCGTTGGGGCCGACCACGCCAACCAGCTGGCCAGGCAACAGGAAGTTGGTGGGCTCGGCAAACGACTTGAACCCGGAGAGCTTGATGGAATTGAGACGCACGGAAGATTGACGCTAACTTGTTGATTTAATTGAAAAACAGATCTTCAAACCGCCCTGTAAGCAGGCTCACATGATACCTTGCCTGTGCCCGGTTTCAGGGTGCGGTAGGCCTCAAACCGGCGGGTTTATGTAACCTCATGTCAAAAAGTGCTTTTTTATCAGCCGAATTGGCTTCAAGCCCTTGTGTAATAAGTGTGAATAGCTATTCTTTTTATAGCATATCAACTACTGGCAACCGGGAATGACGGTAGCGCGTTAAAGGACATATGTAGGTCGGGTGTAGAGGCTGTATATTCGCGGCTAGAGACCCCTCCGTCCGGCGGGATGGTCGGCATTTGTTTAGAAACCCTTGAGGAGAGATAACCATGTTTGAAATTCTCGGAACCCTGTTCGTTGGCTTGATCGTCGGCTTCATCGCCCGCGCATTGAAGCCTGGCGACGACAAACTTGGCTTCATCATGACCGCCATTCTGGGTGTGGCCGGGTCGTTTCTGGCCAATTACGCTGGCGCCGCCATGGGCTTATACAAACAGGGTGACGCCGCCGGCTGGATCGCAGCAGTGGTGGGCAGCATCGTTTTGCTGTTCGTCTACAGCCTGATCAAGAGCAAGTCGTCCGGCCCCTCCGCCTGAGGCTCCAGGCACATGCCCACAGCACTGCAACTGGCTAAAGGCAACGCGGCGCTCACTGCTGCCGTGGTGCGCTGTCGCAAGCTCCTGCATCGGCGCGCCCTGGTCGCGGGTGCAGCCAGTGCCATTCCCGTGCCGGGCATGGACTGGGTGGTGGACGCCGCAATGCTCTCGCGGCTGATTCCGGAAATCAACGAAGCGTTTGGCCTGACCCCCCGACAGATTGAGCAACTGGCGCCCAGCAAACGCGAGCAGGTGCAAATCGCCGTGAGTACTGTGGGCTCGTTTCTGATTGGCAGAATCATCACCAAAGGGCTGGTTTTGCGGGCTGCGCAGGCGGTCG
>ERZ795056.3695-NODE-3695-length-16256-cov-33.784766_pt1 | contig 16256 bp, 12 predicted proteins | sample MGYA00375140_ERZ795056 | MGnify/ENA primary metagenome ERZ795056 (study PRJEB30185, sample SAMN05720227) | activated sludge metagenome | isolation source: Anaerobic digester | place: USA | collected 2015-03-09 ... | reverse complement strand
TGACGCGAATGACAGTGGAGATCTACAACACGATTCATCTGGAACATTATAGAAATGCGTGGCCTTGGTTCCACAACGCGCTCGCCACACTATACTTGCGACAATATTATGCGTATGTCATGGTTTTGCGCCGCCCTTCATTGTTGCGATGAACTCCGGGGCCGCGCTTGTTGGGAGGCGAGATAAACAATGGGTCTTTTTCAAAAGATCGCGAATCCACGAGAAATTCGGCAGAAGCTCGGCCTGAATCAGGAAGAGTTCTGGCAGAAAATTGGCGTAACTCAAAGCGGTGGATCTAGATACGAAGCCGGGCGAGATATGCCTCGCCCCGTGACTGAGCTTTTACGCTTAGTTCATCTTGAAGGTGTCGATCTTAGTACGGTGCGAAAAGAAGACATCAAGATCATTGAGTTTCTGCGTGGAAACCATCCTGATCTGTACTCCAAGCTTCGCGATGCTGTGGGCGATGACGGCGATACGGCAGGCGGCGCAAGCATCGTGTAGATGTCGATTTGTGCGCCGCAACATCTGCTTGATGTTGTTGGATAGAATCAGTGATTCATCCACTCGGAGGCTTTATGGTGCACAGCAAAACGCAGCTCAACCCACGATTGTTACGGTGGTTAGACGAGCTCCGAATGACGGACGTTCCGGATTTCGGCGGCAAAAACGCTTCGTTAGGTGAGTTGCTTGGCAACCTCGCCGATAAAGGCGTTCAGGTGCCGGGCGGTGTTGCAACCAGTGCCGATGCGTTCCGAGATTTTCTCGCGCTCAATAATCTCACCGAACGTGTTGCTCAGCGCCTTGCTGGCTTGAATGTGGACGACGTGCACGCCCTAAACCGGGCCGGTGCAGAAATTCGAGGGTGGATTGAAGCGGCCCCTCTGCCAGCGGAACTGGAAACTGGAATTACCGAGGCCGTTGCGCAGCTCGAAGCCGATGCTGGCGCGACCATCAGTTGGGCAGTTCGCTCTTCCGCGACAGCCGAAGATATGCCTGACGCGAGCTTTGCCGGCCAGCAAGAAACGTATCTGAACATTGTCGGTGTACCGGCGATTCTCGACGCTGTTCGCCGAGTGTTTGCGAGTCTCTACAACGATCGAGCAATTGCGTATCGAGTGCACACGGGCTACGGCGACATTCCGGTTGCGCTCTCCGCAGGCATTCAGCAAATGGTGCGCTCAGACACGGGTGCTGCCGGCGTGATGTTCACCCTAGACACCGAGTCGGGTTTCCGCGACGCAGTGTTCGTGACATCCAGCTATGGCTTGGGAGAAATGGTCGTACAGGGCGCTGTGAACCCGGACGAGTTCTACGTGTTTAAACCTGCCTTGCGGGCTAAACGTCCCGCGATTTTGCGCCGCACGCTGGGCAGCAAGATGCAAAAAATGATCTTTGGTTCGGAACCTAAGGCCGGCAAGTCGACCGACATCGTTGATGTCTCGGCCAACGATCGTTCGCGCTTTTCTCTGAACGACGCCGAGGTTGAATTGCTGTCGACGTACGCTCTGACCATCGAGGAACACTACGGTCGGCCCATGGATATTGAGTGGGGCAAAGACGGTACGACTGGCAAGATCTACATTCTTCAAGCTCGCCCCGAAACGGTCAAATCGCGTGAGGAGGCAACGCGTACGCTGGTGCGTTACCGCATGAAAGAGTCGGGTACAGTGGTCGCAAGTGGCCGCGCGATCGGCCAAAAAATTGGGCAAGGCACCGTGCGTATTGTGCGAAACGCGGCTGAGATGGACATCGTTAAGGCGGGGGACGTGTTGGTCGCCGACATGACCGATCCGGATTGGGAGCCTGTGATGAAGCGCGCGAGCGCTATCGTTACTAATCGCGGCGGCCGGACATGCCACGCAGCCATCATCGCGCGTGAACTTGGAATTCCAGCAGTGGTGGGGTGTGGCGACGCGACGGATCTGTTGGCAGCTGGCGACGTGGTAACTGTGAGTTGCGCTGAGGGAGATACCGGCAAAATTTACTCGGGAAAATTAGCCTTTGAGCGCACAGAAGTTGCGCTCGACAACATGCCTGAAGCGCCGATTAAGGTGACGTTGAACGTTGCTAATCCGGACTTGGCGTTTGAGTTTTCGCAGGTTCCGAATCACGGTGTTGGACTGGCTCGCCTCGAGTTCATTATCAATCGACAAATCGGTATCCACCCACGTGCTCTGCTTGAATTTGACACGCTGCCGGACGAGCTGAAAGCGAAAGTTTCCGCGCGTATTCATGGCTATGCCTCGCCGCGGCAATTTTTTGTGCAACGGTTATCTGAGGGAATCGCTACGATTGCCGCGGCATTCTTTCCGCGCCCAGTAATCGTGCGGATGAGCGACTTTAAGTCCAACGAATACGCGAACTTGCTTTGCGGAGATCGCTACGAGCCACACGAAGAAAATCCGATGATTGGCTTCCGTGGCGCGTCACGTTATGTTGCGCCAGAGTTTCGAGATTGTTTCGCACTTGAGTGCGAAGCGCTTCGTTACGTACGAGAAACGATGGGGCTGAGCAATGTCGAGGTGATGATTCCGTTCGTCCGCACGATTGGTGAGGCGAAGGCAGTGGTGAATGCACTCGCATCGCACGGCCTCGAACGCGGTAAAGCAGGCCTTCGCCTGATCATGATGTGTGAAGTGCCGTCCAACGCCATTCTCGCTGACGAATTCCTCGAATTTTTCGATGGCTTCTCTATTGGATCGAACGATTTAACGCAGCTGACACTAGCTGTTGATCGGGATTCAGGCGGGCAAATCGCGTCTATCTTCGATGAGCGCGATCCAGCGGTGAAAAAAATGCTCGGTTACGCGATTGACGCGTGCCGCCGGCAGGGAAAATACGTCGGCATTTGCGGGCAAGGCCCGTCGGATCATCCCGATCTGGCAGCTTGGCTGGTAGATCGAGGCATTGAGTCGTTGTCGCTCAATCCGGATGCAGCTATCGACACTTGGTTAATGCTCGCAAAGCTGAAAGCGGCTAAACCGGTTTAACCGAAAAGTTGATGCGATACCGCGCCGCTCTCAAGATGCTCGTCGCTGCCGTGACCGCTGGCGCGGTGGTGTTGTGCTTCGGGGCGCCGACTACACCGTCCGTAGCGCTAATTTTGATTGCCTCTTTTGCGGTGATTGTGTCGCGTCCGTTCGGCAAAGCACCGAACGCTGGGCATTTAGATCAACTGAACTCTGATCTTGGCCAAGCACTTCGTGGGGTGGAGCGCATTCCACGTACGAACGCCTCGGTCTCGTCTACAGTGATGGCGATACCCGAGGAGCGGACGTATTCGCAGGTTTCGCCGCGATTCGCGCTGCTGTTTAGAGATGAAATTGTTAGCGCGAAGTGGCGTTCGCTGGCAACGAGACTTCGTATGCAGCGCGGGCAAGGGAGGACGTCACAATGATCGCGGGTTGCGCTTGCCAATTCAGGCAGATTGTGTGTATAATTTAATTCTTGTTTGGGGGTATAGCTCAGCTGGGAGAGCGCTTGCATGGCATGCAAGAGGTCAGCGGTTCGATCCCGCTTATCTCCACCAAAACAATACTGTTAGATCCTACGTCCCCATCGTCTAGAGGCCTAGGACACGACCCTTTCACGGTTGTAACAGGGGTTCGAATCCCCTTGGGGACGCCAAGCATTGCTTGGTATCACGATTCGACAAATAAAAGTACGCAAGTAAAAGCCCTGATATCAGGGCTTTTTTGTTTTGCGCGAACGGACCGCATACGTGCCTAGCTTGTTCGGCGGACTGCCTTGGCACGGTGTAGCCGTGAACGCTTTGTGCGCACCACATCTTTCTCGTGAGCGATAATTTGCAGTACCATCGGGGCGGGAGTGAAGATCAAATGATTCGCAAATTTGCACTGCCGTGTGCTTGGCTCATCGCCGTCTGGTCGGCATGCGTTTATGGGCAACTGGTGCCTGCGTCAGGGACGGCGAGGGACGTTCAGACCAATTGCGCACTTTCGAAGTTGCCAACGATGGATCAATTGACGGTCTCCTGGAGCGGTGAGTGTGTCGCGGGACGGGCCGCAGGCGTCGGTGACGTGTTTGCGTTTACGGACGGTAAGCTGCAGTACATTCTGCGCGGCCAATTTCGTGACGGTGTTCTCGAACGTACCGACCAAACGCGTGATTGTGCTAACGATGCGTGCGCCGACGATGTACCTCCCAGCCTTATTCGTCGCCATCAGGAGGCGGCGGCGGCACTACGCACCGGTTCAGCGGCTATCGACAAGACTGCTGCACCGTCTGCCAATTCAAACGCGAATGCGCTTCAGGCGTTAGGCGAGGTTCGGGCACCTGATGGTGTGTATCGAGGCAAGGTGTTCGTTGATCCCCGAACTGGCGTCATCAGCGGGGAAGTTCGCGTTGAATATTCCGATGGACGGCGATATGAAGGGACCCTTCAAAACGGTCGCAAAGTCGGTTACGGAACCCATACATGGGCTGACGGGCAACGATACGCGGGTCTGTGGAACGACGATACACAACACGGTCGCGGCACGTTTACATTTGCCAATGGCGACATTTATGACGGCGACTTTGTTGAGGGCCAACGCACGGGACACGGTACGTTAAACCAGAAGTCCGGCAATTCCTACGTGGGCCAATGGGTACGCGGCGTTCGTGAAGGACAAGGCGTAGAAGAGTGGGCCAACGGGCAGCGCTATGAGGGGCGCTGGAAGGACAATCGTAAGGACGGCAACGGACGTATGCGTTTTGCCGACGGCGGGTCGTACGACGGCGACTGGAAGAATGATCGCGCCGACGGCCAAGGCGACATCCTTTTCGCATCCGGTGACGTGTACACCGGACAGGTCCGTGACGGAGAGCCGCATGGCGCAGGCATATTTCGGTGGGGTTCCGGTGATCGCTTTGAAGGGGATTTTGAATCCGGCAAACCTACGAGTCGCGGAACGATGACGTTTTTAGCCGAAGCCGTCGCGTCAGGCTTACCGCCAGCAGGCGGTGAGATAGTGCCTGCCGACTCGCCCATTGCGTCGTCCAATGCAGGTGGTTCACCTGCCGCTTCGGCATCATCGCCACCCTCGCGGGCAACACTATGTGCCACAGCATTTAATAGTGCGAGAACTTTGGTGGCAGTGCGACGCTTCATCGACTCTTTTCCTGATGACGAATGTGCTCGACATACGCTCGCTCGGCAAAAAATCGCGACGTGGGAGGATCAGGCGCGAGCCGCGACCCGCGCCATGGAGGAGCGGCAGGCGGCTGCAAAGGCTTTTATAGGCGCATCTGTCGCGTTTAGGCAAGAGTTTCCGTTTTGTGTAGCAGGGGCGGCAACTTCGACTGCCTGTCAGCGTGTGACTTATGTTTTTGATGTCAGAGCGAAGATACGCGAGATTGATTTGCAGCGCCGAGTGGTGCTTGTGCAGATTAGTGATGCTACCTCGCTTGGCAACGAAAAAGGTGCTCCAACGGTTGCCTTCAACGAGGGGCGCGCTGCGGCGACGAATGCATTCAAAACACGCAACGTTGGCTCCGCTGTATCCAAGACGCTGGCAGAGGTTGGCCTCGTGTTTTAGCGCTACAGGCGCAACGCTGCCGCGTGGTTTGGCACTGCACAATGAATGCTGTTATGGTTCTGTCCATTCGCAATTTTGAGGCCTAGCGTGTCGACTCCGTCTCCTTCCTTATTAGCTACTCATGCCAACTGCCTTCCGGTTGGTACGCGCGTGGCCGATTTTGAAATTATTGGCCTCATCGGCGAGGGCGGGTTTGGAATCGTGTACTTGGCGCGCGATACCTCGTTAGATCGAATTGTCGCGCTCAAGGAATTCATGCCTGGTGCCTTCGCGGGCCGCGTTGATGGAGTTCGCGTGGCCGTGCGCGCTGCTAACCAAAAGGCGACGTTTGACGCAGGCTTACGCAGCTTCATTAACGAAGCAAAAATGCTGGCGCAGTTTTCGCACCCGGCGCTTCTCGAGGTCTATCGTTTTTGGGAAGAAAACGGCACGGCCTACATGGCCATGCGCTTCTACAAGGGCGAAACCCTGCGGCAAGTGCTTTCGGAGGGAATTAAGCAATTTGATGAGAATGCGGTTGCTCAGACCATGGGCCCAATTTTCGACGCGCTTGAGATGCTGCATCGGGAACAGGTTTTTCATCGTGACATCGCTCCCGACAACATCATGCTGGCAGATGGTAGACCTGTACTGCTTGACTTTGGATCTGCCCGACGCATCGTTAGCGACGGAACTCAAGCGCTCACCACAGTATTAAAGCCAGGATACGCACCGATCGAGCAGTACAGTGACGATGGAACGATGAAACAGGGGGCGTGGACAGATGTTTACGCGCTTGGCGGAGTGTTGTATCACTTAGCGACAGGGAAAGCTCCATTGCAGGCGGTATCGAGAATGCTGTCTGATCCGTTGCAGACGGTAAACCAAGTGACGGGCGAAAAATTTTCCCAGCGCTTCTCTGACGCCGTAAGCAAAGCGATGAGCGTGCATGTCACGAATCGATTCCAAACGGTGACCGAATTTCGAGAGGCTTTGGGTTGGAACATCGGCGCACTTCCGCGAGTGATTACGGTTCAGAATGCCCAGGTGTGGCTGGATCCGGATGCGGCGAACCGGGATGGAGAGCCGCACCTGAACCCAGTGGTAGGTAAAGCCGAGACTGCTGCGAGCTTGCCCACGGGCGCGCCCACAGAGCGACACATGACTAGTCCCATCGCGGCCGGAAAGTCGGCCAAATCGGGCAGACTCTGGTTCTTTGGTTTGGGCGCCGTGGTGCTGATTAGCTTGGTCGCGGCAGGACTCACGCTTCGCGCGCCAGCCCGAACGGCGACATCTGATTCCCCTGTCGTTAGCGCTCAACCTTCTGATTCGCAGCCAACTAAGCAAGAGCCAAAACCGCCAATAGCCTCTCAGACTCAAGTTGTTCCGTCCACGGAACCGACAATGCCAATCGCAGAGGGTGTCGTCAAGTTTGACATTAAGCCTCGTGGCCGCATTGATGTAAACGGCTTCGCGCGTGCGGTCTCCCCGCCAACAACCGAGCTCAAATTGCCAATTGGCAAGCACACGATTGATATCGTTTTCTCTCCGTCCGTGTCGGTGACGCGTACGATTGACGTCACTGGCGACGCGCCCGTGACAATCACCCACACCTTTAAATGACGTTTCGGCGCTTCGCGTCGATCACCTCATCCAGCGAGACATTCTCATGACAGCACCCACTGTTACCGCTTCGAGTGCATTACCGGCAGGCACGCGATTAGGCGAATTTGAAATCACTGGCGTCGTCGGCGAGGGCGGGTTCGGTATCGTCTACAGCGCACGTGACTCTAGCTTGGATCGAATTGTTGCGGTTAAGGAGTATCTGCCCTCCGCGTTTGCGAGTCGCAATAGTGCTGGCGGGGTTGAGGTGCGTTCGGAGGCGCATGGCAGCACATTTGCAGCGGGCCTCTCCAGCTTCATCAACGAAGCGCGCATGCTTGCAAAGTTTTCGCATCCAGGGCTCGTCGAGGTTTTTCGCTTCTGGGAAGCTAACGGCACGGCGTACATGGCCATGCGTTACTACCGCGGAGTGACTCTTCGGGAGATGGTTCGGACAAATCCAGAAATCGTTACCGAGCAATGGCTGTGTGAGACGCTTGACCCGATTTTGCTGGCGCTTCAAGAACTCCATAACGAGAAGTGTTACCACCGAGACATCGCGCCAGACAACATATTGGTTTTGCCGAACGGCCGATCTGTGCTGATGGATTTTGGCGCTGCACGTCGAATCATTGGTGGTATGACTCGCGCGCTGACGACGGTTTTGAAGCCTGGCTATGCGCCTATCGAGCAATACTCAGACGACGGTTCAATGGCTCAGGGTGCGTGGACCGACGTTTACGCCATTGGCGGGCTGCTGTACCACGCGATGAGCGGTAAGGTTCCCGTTCAAGCAATATCTCGCATGATGAACGACCCACTCAAACCGGTGGGCGCGGTCGCGAAAGGCCAGTTCTCACAAAATCTTTGCGACGTTGTGATGAAGTGCTTGGCGGTCATGCCGGAGAATCGATACCAGTCGATCGATGAATTGCGCGCAGCGTTAGGTTGGGTAACCACGCCGGTAAGCTCCACTGTTATTCTTGCGCGCCCTGCGCCGGTAACTGCTGCGGTCGGGTCTACGCCACCGCCAGCCGCATCACCTTCCAACGCGACGAGTGCCGACCGGAGCGCCGATTCCGCGTCAGTCGCTTTGGCAGGTGCATCGGTCGACCCTTTGCGCGGCATGGCGGCGAGCACCAATACCACGGACCCGCTGGCTAGCCTGCTTGGCACCGCCGTGCCCGCCACACAACCAAAAGCAGGCGTCATCCCGAAAAAAGTTGTCATGCCATCCTCGGGGAGCGGCGACGCACGGGGCGGCGCGGCAAAACCTGTAGCAACCAATTCTGCTGCTACCAGCCAGGATGCGCAAAAGCGAGGTGGATTGCCATTGGTAATGGTCGGCGTCGCCGTTTTGGCTGTCGTTGCCTCAGCTGCTTACCTGATGATTAACCGTGGCGGGGCAAAACAGGGCGCAACCACGGCGGCTACGCCAACGGTTTCGGCGCCTACCGAGGCCACCAAGCAAGAAGAACCAGCCAAAGTTCCTGTCGCCACTGCGCCTGAAGCCTCACCGCCGCCAACTTCGCCGCAGTCGGTACCTGCTTCGGTGGCTGTCGATTCTCCGAAGGTGGAATCGCCGTCAATCGCCGTGACACCACCCTCTGTGGCCGCAGACCGCAAAGCAAAGGATACTGCAACAGATGCCCCGCAGGCGGCAGCGGCCGTCACGGGGCGAGTGGACTTGCGAATCAAACCTTGGGGATATGTATCCGTTGACGGTGCCGCCAAGGTGTCGTCGCCACCCACAATGCAGCTCAAGCTTGCTCCTGGCAGGCATGAAATTGAAATTACGAACCCTGCGGGTGCCGCTGTCACCAAGACGGTTGACGTAATCGCTGGCAAGTCGGTGACTGTGCAACACAATTTTTAGTAGTCAGCTTTGTCAAGTGCGTTTCTTAGGAGAAAAAATGAATAACAAGTCGATCGTCTTTTCACTGTCATTTGGCGCATTAATGCTCAGTGGTTGCGCGACGCCGCCTCCAGCGACGAAAGACTACCCAGCGCCTACGTCGACGGCAACGGCTGCGCCTGTGAGCACGGCCCCATCCTCGGCGCCGACGACCTCGACCCCAGGTGCGTCTTCGCCGCCAGCGGTCGACCCCAGCATCGCCGAAAAGGCCCTCGGAACCGCGATCGCTGCCTATGAGCGCGGTGAGTTTGCTTCCGCCATTCGCCAGCTAACGCCGTTATCAAATGACGGTAGTTTGGACGCTGCGCAACAACTACGCGCGCTAAAAACTCTCGCGTTTTCCCAGTGCTCGTCGAACGCAAGAACGCTGTGTCGTCAAACTTTTGAGCGAGCTTTGCGGGCCGATTCATCCTTCGATCTTGCTCCAGCTGAACGTGGTCATCCGCTCTGGCAGCCTGAATTCGAACGCGCAAGAAAAGTAGTGCTTGGCCGCTAGGTGCGCTAGTCGATTATTCCTGTCGAAACCAAAGAATACGGCTATGCCAGAACTCACACTTCAGGTTGTTTCCCTCGACGGATCGCCGTTGCCGTATTCGCTTTCCAGCGTATTCGATGAGTCGGGCGGCAGCATCGGTCGGGATGAGTCGAGCACGCTTTCGCTCCCGGATAAGCATCGACGAGTTTCGCGATTGCACGCGACCGTCGCATTTGTGCATGGTGTGCCGACACTCGCCAACTCGAGTAGCTCTCTACCCATCGCCATCGGCGAGCAGCAAATTGATTGCGGAGAATCACGCCCGATTCCCGATGGCGCACTGGTCGAAATTGGTCCGTATGTATTGCGGGCGAAAGTGTCCGGCGCGATCTTGCCATCGATGGGTTCACTCACGCACGCTACGGCGGTTGAGGGCTCCGGCGCTGGCATCGTCGCAGCAACCGTTCTGCCGCGTCCCGTTGTACCTGCGACATCCATACCAATCGCTCCCGATGAAATTAATTTAGACAGTCTGTTCCCGCCGGTCGATGGCGGACGGCAGTTACCTTCGCAAGCTTCCCCAATCGGTCTGCTGGACACGTCGGGTGGCACATTTACAGCACCGTTTGCAACGGCTCAGCCGGTGCCGTCTATTCCGCCGCCCTCTCCAACGTTGACCGTTGCGCTGTCGTCTTCGGAAACGGTTAGACCCAATGTTCCGCCTACCAGTGCTGCGGACCCGTTTGCCGACTTGTTGTCTGGAATTGGGTCGCCCCCGCCTGCGCCGGTGATGAGCGCTTGGGCGCAGGACCCGCAACCCGTGCGGCAAACGTCAAGGGTGGACCACGGACCATCTGGCGAATCAGGAATTAGCGCTGATCCCCTGGCCGCGTTCGGAGCGCCAACGGCGCGATCAACTGCTGATTCGTCGCGTCAGGCATTTGCTGAGCGATCTAGCTCCAGCGGTGTGGCGCCATCACTCATTCCCGAGGACTTTAATCCTTTCGCCCTGCCATCGAGCAGCGACCGAAATGCGGCGGATCCGCTGTCTACGTTGCTCGGTGGTGGCGCGACCCCGGCTAGCGTAGTGGGCTCCGCAAACGCCACGCCGTCTATCGATTCACTTTTTCAGGACGCTGCAGGCGCCACGCCTGCGTTCGGCGGCGCCAACTCCTCGTCCCTGTTGGGCGGCTTGGGATCATTTGGTCAGGTTGAGCACGGTATTGATCGATTGATTGCGTCAGACCCGTTGGGCAACGATCCCCTAGCGATGCTTGACGCCGCCGGATCAGTGTCGTCAGCTTATCCGCCTCATCCCATGCGCGATGATTCGGCTGAAGTGGGTGCCGCGTTCCGGCCTCCCGGTCCTGTCTTGCCCGCGACTCCGCAAGCTGCTACGGCGGATTCTTCGTCGTTCGCCAACATTCCGGGTAACCTGTTTGCGGCATCTGCGTCTCCCGTGGCTCGACAGTCTGAAGCGTCGGCTCAAGGCACCACATCGTCTCCGGACGCGCTTACCGAAGCTTTTCTACGAGGAGCATCACTGGCTCCTTCCGCGCTGCCGCATGGTTTGACTCCGGAAATCATGGCGACGATTGGCAGCCTGCTACGTAGCGCCACCGCCGGCGCGGTTGATATGCTCGCTGCGCGCGCCGCGACAAAACGAGAAGTGCAGGCTAGCGTGACGATCATTTCGGTACAGGCGAATAATCCGCTGAAATTTTTGCCTAATGCCGATGCTGCTTTGTTGCAACTTTTAGGGAAAAAAATGCCGGGCTTCATGCGCGCAGATGTTGCGATGCGGGACGCATTTGACGACCTACGCGCGCACGAGGTCGGCGTCATTGCGGGCACTCGCGCCGCGCTCACTGAAGTGCTGGGCAAGTTTGATCCCGCCGTCTTAGGTGAAAAACTCACCAAGGGATCAGTGTTGGAGAGTTTGATGCCATCTGCACGCAAAGCAAAACTGTGGGACATGTATCTTGAGCGCTATCTGCAGATTCGGCGCGAGGCGGAAGACGACTTTCAAAGCATTTTTGGCCGGGCTTTTGTGCTGGCCTATGAACGGGAAACGGCGCGCATTAAGGGCGAGTCATCGGAATTAGGGGGAGAACGGTAATGAGCACTTCAGAAGAGCTTCGGCTGGAATCGGCCAGTTTCTCTCACGATGGCGGTCGTGACTACAACGAGGATGCCGTCGGCGATAGCGACGCGTTCGGGGCGGTTCGCTTGTTTATGTTGGCTGACGGCGCCGGGGGGCAAGGCGGTGGAGACGTTGCCGCGAGAACAGCGATTGCTGCGGCGCGGAGTGAATTTATGCGACTGCCGGCGTTCAGCCCGGACACGCTGAGGCGTTGCATGATCAGTGCGGATCAGGCCGTTCGCGGTAGGCAACTGGAAGAAACGCGTTTAGCAAGAATGGCGTCAACCTTCGTCGCATTCTTGGTGGACTATCGATTGCGTCATGCGCTAATCGGTAATCTCGGCGATTCACGTTGTTACGTCTTCCGCAAGGAAAGCGTGGTAGCGCAGTCTTACGACCATAGTCTCGTACAACGATTCATTGACGCAGGCCTCTATCCTGCCGAAAAACTTCGCGTACACCCAAAGCGAAACGTTCTGTACGCCTCGCTCGGGGCGAACGAAGAAGCGATTGATCCCTACGTAACCGAATCCGCGATTGATTTGTCTCCCGGAGACGGTATCTTGCTCTGCAGCGATGGAGTGTGGGAGCTAGTTGACGAGGAGACATTGGGCCGATTGCATGCCATGAGCGAAAGCGCAGCGCAGTGGCGCGATCATCTTGTAGCGGCGGTGCGCGGGCGAATGGCGCCCGGCCATGACAACTTTAGCGCGTTGCTCATTCGGTGCATCGCGAGCCAAGCGACGGCGGCCGAGGACGACGATAAAACGATGCCTCCGATGAGTTTGCAACCGGCGTGACATGTTTTCGCGGCGCTTTTCGTTTATGTAATGGTGAGGAGTCCGTTCTCTGTAACCGGCTGTAACGCGGAGCGAAGTCGCACCACCTTGTGTAGCGCTGGATACAGTTGTAGTCTTGAGGGCAAGGCGTTCGGGAAGTAAAGTCCATGCGCCTGGCAACCAAACGGACCTGACCTAGGCGTACGTACTTTGATGAACCGTTATTGGTAAGCGACTTAAACAGCGGGGACACATTGGCTGATTTTGATCATTTTGCAGAAGCTCTAGCTGGAGACAGTCCGTGCGGGCCTGATTGTGAATACGACAATGATTTTCTGGCTTTGTCGCAAGCAGTTGCGGGGAAACCCGAGCAGCAGTTTGGTGACACTGTCATTCCCGCCGTGGATCCCGACTGGCGCGAAGTGGACTCACTTGCACGGGCACTGCTAGGGCGCACGAGGGATCTGCGGATTGTCGCGTGGCTCGCTTTGGCCAATACTCGCCTCCACGGCGTCGCGGCTTTTTCGGCCGGTTTGAAGCTGATGCTTTCCCTTTGCGAGCGGTACTGGGACGACGTGCATCCTCGCGTAGTGGTGGACGGTGACTCTGACCCTTACCTTCGCATGAATGCGATCGCGGCGTTTTCTGGTTCGGAGTTTTCAGGTGAAGATCGATTGGTGCAGGCGCTGCGAGCCTCGGTGTTGATCAAACAGCCGCTCACCGTATCGTATCGGGAAGCGGAACTCGCTTTCGCGCAAGTGGGTGACGCGCAATATTCTCAAGCGCAAATCGAATCCATGCTGAGCGACGCATTGGCAGCCGGCAACACCGACATCGCTGAAATCCCTGTGGCATATAGCTCGTTTTTGGCACTACGTTCTTTGATCGAAGAAAAAGTTGCGTCTGGCGACACTCCCGATTTCGAACGGCTAGAGAATGTCCTGAAGCCCGTTGTGCGGGGCATAGAACGGATGCAGTCTCAAAGCGCGGGTTCTTTACCTGAGGATGGAAACAACGAAGGCACCCCTTCAGCTGGCATTGGTTCAAACGGTCAAGCACAAGCATCTGCGCCTGGCACGATTCAAAGCCGTGAGGACTGTCGGCGAGCGCTAGATCGAGTTTGTGAGTATCTCGACCGCCACGAACCCAGCAACCCCGCCTCGCTGTTCGCTCGACGTGCGCAGCGCATGCTGAATATGCAGTTTCTTGACATCATGCGCGAGCTCTCGCCCGATTCTATTTCTCATCTCGAAATGCTCACCGGTGCGCAGCAGCGGCAGGATTTCTAGTCCAACCCGTACGGTTCTTCTCTTTTCTTTTCATCAAGGAGTAATACATCATGGCAGCGAAAAAAAGTGGTCAAAAATGGATCGCCAAAAATCGCGCTCCGCGCGTGCAGATCGAATACGACGTCGAAGTCTACGGCTCGGAAAAAAAGGTTCAGATCCCGTTCGTGATGGGGGTGATGGCGGATCTGTCGGGTAAGTCAGAAGAGCCGTTGCCAGAGATCGCTGATCGAAAATTCACCGAGATTGACTTTGATAATTTCGACGCGCGGATGAAGGCGATCAAGCCTCGTGTGGCGTTCACCGTGCCGAACACACTTTCGGGCGAAGGCTACATGTCGGTGGACGTCAGTTTTGAAAACATGGACGATTTCTCGCCTGCTGCGGTTGCCAAGAAAGTGGGCGCGCTGAACCAACTTCTCGAAGCGCGCACACAGCTCCACAATTTGTTGTCGTACATGGACGGTAAATCTGGCGCTGAAGAGTTGCTTTCAAAAGTCTTGCAGGATCCGGCGTTGATGAACTCGTTGTCCTCGGCACCAAAGCCAAACGACACCCCAAGCGCTTAACGCCGATTTCATAGATAGGAACCCACATTATGGCTACCGAAAATCAAAGCGCATCCGCATTGGCGAATGTGGAATTTCAGGGCAACGAATTCGCATCATTGCTCAACAAGGAATTCAAACCAAAGACTGACGAGGCGCGTGGTGCGATCGAGTCAGCTGTACAGACGCTGGCCCAGCAGGCGTTGGTTCACAGCAACACTATCTCAACGGACGCGTTCCGTACTATTGAAGGACTGATCGCCGCCATCGACAAGAAACTGTCTGATCAGATGAACTTGATCCTTCATCACGAAGACTTTCAGAAACTTGAGGGCTCGTGGCGCGGACTAAAGTATTTGGTCGACAACTCAGACCCCGATGAGATGCTCAAAATTCGCGTGATGAATATCTCGAAGAATGACTTGCGCAAAACGATGCGTCGCTACAAAGGGACGGGTTGGGATCAAAGTCCGATCTTCAAAAAGCTCTACGAAGAGGAATACGGTCAATTTGGCGGTGAGCCTTACGGCTGCTTGGTGGGCGATTACCATTTCGACCATAGCGCGCCTGATGTTGAACTGCTTGGCGAAATGGCTCGTGTCGCCGCCGCGGCGCACGCCCCATTTATTGCGGGAGCTTCGCCCGCAATCATGCAGATGAACTCGTGGCAAGAACTGTCCAATCCGCGCGATTTGACCAAAATTTTCAGCAACACTGAGTACGCCGCTTGGCGCGGACTTCGCGATTCAGATGACTCGAAATACGTTGGTTTAGCGATGCCACGGTATTTGTCTCGCATGCCATACGGCGCTACGACAAATCCCGTTGAAGAATTTGCATTTGAGGAAGACACGGACGGTGGTTCGCACGCGAAGTACACGTGGTCGAACTCCGCATACGCGATGGCGGCGAACATCAATCGTTCATTCAAAGAGTACGGCTGGTGCACGTCAATTCGCGGCGTAGAGTCCGGTGGCGTCGTCACAGATTTGCCAGCGCACTGCTTTCCCACCGATGATGGCGGCGTCGACTTGAAATGCCCCACGGAAATCGCCATTAGTGACCGCCGCGAAGCGGAGCTTGCGAAGAATGGTTTCATGCCATTGGTGCATCGTAAGAATACCGACGTCGCAGCGTTCATCGGCGCGCAATCGTTGAACAAACCCGCCGAGTATTACGACTCTGACGCGACGGCGAATGCTAATTTAGCGGCTCGCTTGCCGTACATGTTCGCCTGCTGTCGCTTCGCACACTATCTGAAATGTATCGTTCGCGACAAAATCGGCTCGTTCCGTGAGCGGGATGATATGCAGAAGTGGCTTAACGAATGGATATTGCACTACGTAGACGGTGATCCAGCTAGTTCCACGCAGGAAACAAAGGCTCGTAAACCTCTTGCGGCCGCAGAGGTTGTCGTGGAAGAGGTTGAGGGAAATCCTGGGTACTACACCTCGAAGTTCTTCCTGCGCCCGCATTACCAACTTGAGGGTTTGACGGTGTCGTTGCGTTTGGTATCGAAGTTGCCATCCGCTAAAGCTGGCGCGGCGTAGTCAATACGTGAAAAATTCTGAAGCAATGTCGCTTAACGCCGCAACGCTTCGTCTATTGCAGTAAGGACTTCAAATGAATGAAGTGCCTCTTTCAAAGTCACAGAATCAATTTTTTAGGAGACCATCATGGCTGGTAATTTATTTCTGAAAGTCGGCGACGTTGCTGGTGAATGCGCCGAAGAAAATCACAAAGGCTGGATCGACGTTGAGTCTTACAGCGAAGGACTTCAATCATCCGGTACCGCGGGTTACGGCGGTGGCGCCGGCCTCGGTACGGTGTCGTACAACGACATCACGATCACGTGTCATATGGAAAAGGCTATTCCGGCGCTCATGAAAGCGTGCGCGGACCACAAGCACTACAGTGACGCAAAGATTCACGCCACCAAAATGGGTGGCAATGGTAAGAGCTGGAATTACGTTGAAATCACCTGCA
>ERZ795056.3690-NODE-3690-length-16268-cov-23.593043_pt1 | contig 16268 bp, 12 predicted proteins | sample MGYA00375140_ERZ795056 | MGnify/ENA primary metagenome ERZ795056 (study PRJEB30185, sample SAMN05720227) | activated sludge metagenome | isolation source: Anaerobic digester | place: USA | collected 2015-03-09 ... | reverse complement strand
ATGGATCAGCTACCGGAGTCCGACCCCGCTGGCAGCGCGCTTTTGGCGGCGGGTTTTTCCAAAGCAGCAGTGCAGGCCGAGCTGGTCTTGTCTCTCGCGTCCTAACCGGTCAGTCGAGCTGCCGTCGCCTCAGCGCTCAATCGCACTGCTTCAGCCCCAAAACTTACGTCAGCGCAAAGCGCACCAGCGACGGATGCGAGTCAGTCGCCGTCATGCGTCCTTCTTTGCTCACGGTCATGCGGCTCATGGCCAGCTCGGTGTCGTGGGTAAAAAACAGCCTGCCGCCGCGCTGGGCTAAGTCGCTGAGCAGCGCGGTTTTTTCATCGATGAGTAGCTCTGGGTAGCGGTCGTAGCCCATCGTCATCGGCAGGTGAACCCAGGCCGCGCCCGGTACCAAGTCACCGGCAAAGACTACGGCACCTTCGGGGCTGCTACCAAAGACCTCAGTTAGCAGCAGGCCGGGGGTGTGTCCGTCGCTGTAGTGAAATCGTAGATGAGGCAAGGACGGCTCAGAAGTGGTGCCTTTGGGCAGCACCAGTAGGCGACCGCTCTGCTCTAGCAGCGCCGGTAGCTCGGGAATAAACGAGGCGCGATCGCGAGCATGGGGATGCTGAGCCCGCGCGAAGGCTTCTGCTCCGACGACAAAGCGGGCGTTTGGAAACAGGAGCCGTGGTGGCTCACCCTCGGCGTATGGCGCAAGTAGGCCGCCGGCATGATCGAAGTGCAGGTGCGATAACACCACGTCGGTGATGTCCGCGTCGGAGAGCCCGACTGTGGCCAGAGAGCGCAGCAGCACGTGCTCAGTCTCTACGACGCCAAAGCGGCTTTTTAGCGGTGGCGAAAAGAAGGCGCCAATGCCCGCTTCCAGCAGGATGCGACGACCGGCCACCTCGACTAACAGCGAGCGACAGGCGAGGGCGATACGGTTCTCGGCATCGGCGGGACAGAAGCGCGACCACAGCGACTTGGGGGCGTTGCCAAACATGGCCCCACCATCTAAGCGCTGCGAGTTTCCGAGCAGTGAGGTCAGTAGCGGCGGTGTTGCGGTTGCAGTCATAAACGAAGCCTCCTTCATGGGCAGGCAGGCGCATTGCCCAATTTGTGGCGAGGCTGCGCCCAGTTGTTCCAGCAGCCTACACAGAAACCACGGGCGCTGCTTGACAGCCGCTGCAGGAACTCAAATCATGAAGTCATGTTGAAAACGATTTTCAATTGCAGCCGGCTTTGGCTGATCTTGGTGACGCTGGTTTTGCTGCGCCCACAGCAGGCGGCTGCCGGGGAGCCTGGTGGGACGGACGCTGCTCGCAGTACGCAGCAGGTGGCGGCGCTACTGGACTATGTTGCGGCGGACTACTCGCACGCAGTGGCAGACGGAAAAGTCCTGGACGAGAGCGAGTATGCCGAGCAGCAAAACCTGCTGGCCGAGGCGCGCAAGCTGGCCGCTGTGCTGCCGGGCGAGGTCGGGGCGCAAAAAGCTCTGCTGACGCAGGTGGATGCGGTGGTCTCGGCTGTGGCGCAAAAAGCCAGTGGCGCGCAGGTGCAGGCGCAGTGCCGAGCGGTGCGGCAGACGCTCAAGGATGCGTTCCAGCTGCGCATGGTACCCGGGGATGCGCTGTCTGCGACCAGTGCTGCGACGCAGTTTGGGATGTTGTGTAGCAGCTGCCATGGCGTAAGCGGACGTGGCGATGGGCCGGCGGGTAAAGCACTGAAGCCGCCACCGGTCTCATTTCACGACGCTGAGCGGATGTCGGAAGTGGCACCGTCGCTGGCTTTCCACACCCTGACGTTTGGCATTCCCGGCACTTCGATGGCTAGCTTCGATGTGCTGTCGGCGCGCGATCGCTGGAACTTGGCTTTTTATGTGGTGGCGCTGCGACATGGAACGCCAGGGGCTGCAGCCTCGGGTGAGCAGCCAGAGGCGGTGCGGTCCTGGGCGGCTCCGGCCAAGCAAGCAGAGCTGTCGGACAAGGAGCTACTGGAGCAGCTGAAGCGCTCGGGACTAGATGACGCGGCCTCGGCGGCGGGCTTGCGCTACCTGCGGACGAGTGCGCCGTTTGTCGTCGCTGCGACCGGTTCCGACAAGTTTTCAAAAGCGCGCGAGCTGATGGCCGAGATGGTCACAGCCGCGCAAAAAGGCGACGTGAGCAGCGCGCACCGCCTGGCCATTGCTGCGTACCTGGACGGGATCGAGCCGCACGAAGCGGGCCTAAAGGCCCAGCACCCGCAGCTGGTGGCGCGCATTGAAGCCGCGTTTATGGCCCTGCGCGAGGCGACCACCGAGCCCAAGGTGATGGATGTTGCGACGCTGCAGCAGAAAGTGCGCGCGGCTGAAGCGCTGCTGACCGAGGCGCTGCAGGAGAAAAAGAGCAGTCCGACCGCAGCGTTTTTGGCGGCTCTCATCATCGCGCTGCGCGAGGGGCTAGAGGTGGCGCTGCTGATTGCGGCGCTGCTGGCGTTTTTGCGCAAGAGCGGCCAGGCGCAGCTCAGTCGGATGGTACATCTGGGCTGGCTGCTGGCGGTTCCGGCGGGGCTGCTGACGTTTTTGGCGGTCGGTGCAGCTTTAAGCGGCGCGCAGCGCGAGCTGGCCGAGGCCATCACCACCCTCTTTGCGGCGGTGATCTTGGTGACGATGACGCACTGGGTAGTTGGGGCGCAAGAAGCCAAGCACTGGCTGGGATTTCTGCGCCGCAAGGTCGAAGCGGTTGGGGCTAAAGAGGGTGCGACGCAAGGTCGCTCGCTGGCGCTGCTGGGCTTGTCGTTTTTTGCTGCCTACCGCGAGGCCTTCGAGACGGTGCTGTTTTACCGCGCGCTGCTCTTGGATGCAGGTCCGTCCTCATGGCAGCTGGTGGCGATGGGAGCCCTTACCGGCGCGCTGATCATGGTGGCAGTGGTGCTGGTGGTCGGGCGCATCGGCAAGAAGCTAAACCCGCGTCCGGTGATGCTGGCTTCCAGCGTGCTGCTGGCGCTGCTGTCGCTGTCGCTGACCGGGCACGGCATACACTCGCTGCAGGAAGGCGGGTATCTGACGCTGACGCCGATTCAGCTCGGGGCCGGTGAGCCGTGGGGCGGGCTGCCGACGCTGGGTCTGTATGCGTCGTGGCAGGGAGTGCTGGCGCAGCTGCTGGTGGTCGCGCTGCTACTGGTTCCGTCTCTGGTCCAGCGGCTGCGTGGCACTTCTCCGCCAGCCCAGCAGCCACCTGCCGGGAAGCCTTAACCTCGTCGCTTCGGTCGCTCACCGCCTGTCCAAGCCAGCCTCGCGTTTTTCTTCGCTCTTTTCTGGGCGGCTCCAACTTCCGCTGATTCTGCTGAATTCTCCGACGGTAGAAACCGTCGTGTCTGCGGTTTACAAAAGACCCTAGTTCTCGTTACGCTCGGCAAGAATTCCCCGCGCGCCCGTTTTGATTTGGCTCGTCTCACATAGAAGGAGAATCCCAGATGTCATCTTTTGTCTCTCGGCTCATCTCTCAGCTTGTAGGTCGCTGGGATCGCACCTCGCAGTCGGGTAAGGCCGCTGCGGTCTCTGCGCCTGCATCGAGTCTGCTGCCCCGTCGCGCGGCCATGGCGCTTTTGTCAGCCTCGCTGCTCGGCTTTGCGGTGCCGGCGGCCAGTGCCAAAGGGACCATGCCGGAAGACATCCTCAAAGGCGGTCTGTTCATTAGCGACTCGTCGTTCCCGACGAAGTGGACCTCGCCCCAGGCCTTTGCTGCGCAAGTAAAAAAACAGCACAAAAACTCGCTTACTTACGATAAGAAGACCGGGAAGGTGCAGGTCTACTACGCTGCTTTCTTCGCGCAACCGGTCAATGACATCCAAGTCAACTTTGTTATCTACGACGTCACCGCCAATCCTCGGGTCAAGAAGGGCTCGTGGGAGGCGTTCTTAGGCCGTAAGGGAGAGCGGGCGCTGTTTAACTCGGTGGAACTCGACAAGGAGGACATCGAGATGAACAAGAAGTACATGTTTGCGGTGGAGTACAAAGGCAAGATCCTGGCCTCCGGCCAAATCATAATCCTCGGTGAGAAGCCCAAGTTTTCCGGCAAGGTGGACTTCAACGAGGAGGACACCAAAAAGAAAGAATAGGACGAGCTCGATGATTCAGAGAACGCGTGCGCGTTTACCGGACGATTCCAGCGCGGCGATGCAGCGGGGCAAGCAGGCTCCGGTTGCAGCGCAGGCGGAACCCAGACCCCCCGAAGTAGCAGCACCAGGGCGGTCGCGCAGCACGCGCTCTCTGAGGCGACTCTCGCTGGCAGGGGTGACCGTGGGACTGCTTGGCGGTCTGTGGGGACTAGGCGCAGCAGCCTGGGCCGAAGAGACCATCGAGCCTACTGCCGCTCGGCCCGCGCTGACCGGCGCACCTGCAGGGAAGGTTGCTGCCAAGGCTGGCGAAGCAACGGCGCAGCTGGGCAAAAATCAAAAGGCAGCTGCACCGGTAGCCGAGGCCAAGCCAGCAGCGCGACCTGCCGCTTGGGGCTCAGACGATCAGGCGATTGCGGCGGCCAAGCAGCTTGGCGAAGCCCCCACGCCTGTCGCCGAAGAGCTGCTGCTAAATGATCTGGCGCTCGGAGGCTCGGTGAAGCGGGCGGGCGCGATGCTGGATGCGCTGGGCAAGCAGAAGCCGACGGCACTGGCCGCAAGTCTGCCGCTGCTGTCGATGTATGCGCGGCATCGCAACCCAGACCTGCGGAAAAAAGCGATCGTGGCCCTGGCGGCTTTGTCGGCTCCGGCGGTGGAAGCTCCGGTGAAGACGGGCGCCAAAGGGGCAAAGGCTGCAGCAGCTCCGGTTGTGGCCGCTGCTCCTGCCGCCGCTAGTCCTGCTGTTGCGTCGGTGACGCCGCTGTTTATTGCGGCCTTGTCGGACTCCAGCTCGGAGGTGCGGGCCGCTGCTGCAGAGACGCTGGGCAATCGGCACGAGAAGACTGCTGAGCCTGCGCTGATCAAGCTGCTGCTGCGCAAGGATGCGGCGGCTCCGGCGGCGCTGGGCCAGATTGGCGGGGCTGATACCGCGCGCGCACTGGGCGAGATGATCGGCAATGTTCCTGACCGACTGATCAGCGAGACGCTGGGCGAGCTGCTCAAGCGTCCTGACTTTGGACCTGATCCGCTGCGCGTCGAAGTGGTCAAGACGCTGGGCAAGATGCCGGGCACGATGCCGGTCGACCTGCTGTCGGACTACGTAAAAGACACCGCGCCCAGCGCTGGCAAAGACAAAGCAGAGAAGGCCCGCCCTTCGCGGATCGAGGCCCAAAAGATCATCGAGCAGAGGACGGCCAAATGAGCAAGCTGCGTACTTCTTTTTTGTCTGACCGCTCGGCGCGCACGCTGGCGCGGCTGTTTTTGGGTGGCAGCAGCTTGTGGCTGGCCGCCTGTGCCGAGGTGCCGTTCTCGGTGCATACGCAGGACAACGACCTGGCGACGATCAAGCCTGCGCTTACGCGGCTGCAGCAGTCGGCAGTTCGGCAAGCTCCGCAAAATGGTAGCGGTCACGCGATGGTCTTTGTGCTGGCCGGCCCCGAAAAGCGCGCGGTCAAGGCTGGTGAAAAGGCTGCGGCGCCAGCAGAGGGAGAGAAGACCCTTATTGGCTACGACCTGACTGAGGGCAAGCAGGTGTTTTCGGTGCCTGCGGATGTGCGCTCGCGGTTTGCCGTCAGTCGCGGCCTGCTGGTGCATCGGGAGGGCGACAGCGGCCTGGCGCTGCGAGATGTTCAGACCGGCGCAGTGCGCAGTCGCGTCGCGTTTGAGCCCGGCGAGACGCTAGCCGGTCTGACTGCCGACGAAGAGCAGGTCTACTACGTCACGCGGGCCAAGATAAACGGTGAGAACCGCAGCTTTGTGACGGCGCTTTCTGCGGCGGGACAGCGGGTGTGGCGACTGCCAGCGCAGGGCTCAGTGGGAGCACCGGCGGCGGCAGGTGGACTGCTGGCGCTGCCCTATCGCTATCAGGACGTGGTGGTCCTGGACGCCAAGACCGGCGCCGAGCTTACGCGCATCCGTCAAAAAGATGAGCAGATCGGCTTTGTCCGTCCGGCGGCGCAGGGCTTTTATTACGGCGTGGGCACCGACGGCGTGGCGCTGCTGACCGAGAAGAGTGTGGCGGGCGAGCGCGACAAGATTGCGTACCTGGCTCCAAAGCTCGGTGAGCGCGTGCGCGTGTTCCTAAACTGGGATGGCTACCGGCCCGAGCAGATTGAGTTCTCGGCTTTTGACCGCAACCGATTGCTGTGGGATGCCGAGCAGAGCGGTGAGCAGCTGCGCTTTACTGGCGGCGAGGCGGTGCTGCACAGCTATCGCTTCTTCTTCGCGGTGGATACCGAAAAAGGCGGCCTGTCCTGGGCTTACGCGCAGCCGCGCAACAACCTGATGGCGTCGGACCTTGTGGGCAACGTGGTCCTGTATGCCGCGCAAGATGGCGAGCTGGGCGCGCTCGACAAGAAGACCGGTGGCAAGCTGCTGACGCAGAAGCTGACGCTGCCGGCGGGACAGCAGGTGCTGGGCGCGACGTTTGATGCGGTGGGTTATGCGCCCTCGACGGCGCAGGCTCAGCGTGCGACGCCGCTTCTCGACGTGCTGCACAACATCATCTTTGATCGCGACTCTAGCTTTCTGTCTGTGAAGTCGTTTGCGGTGCAGGCGCTGGGCAACATTCCGGGGAAGGACTCGGCGGCGGAGCTGATTCGCGTGGTCACTGCCGATGGAATGCCGCAGCAGATTGCGCGTACCGCTGGCGAAGTTCTGGTAAAGCGCAAAGATCCAGAGGTCGCAGCGCTGCTTTGTGAGGCGCTAAAGAGCTCATATGACTATCTGGAGGACAAGCGTCCCAAGGGCCTAGATGTCCTGGCCCGGGCTGCGGCTGCTGTCGGTGCCAAGGATGCAGTACCGGTGCTTACGCAGCGCTTGACCGATCCCAGCACGCCCGCTCCGGCGCTTAAGGAGATTGTGGCTGCTCTGACCCAGCTGGGTGGCAAGGATGTGATTGCGCCGCTTCGGGAGTCGCTGCTGATGTATCGCAGTGATGCGGCCTTTAGCGCTGACTCGGATGCTTGGAAGCGTGCAGGGGAAGGACTCCTAAAGATTGGCGGTGAAGGCGAGCGACGCACCGTGCAGTTTGTGGCACTGGAGCCCCGTACCCTTCCGCCACTGGCGGAGCACTTCACCAAGCTGCTCGTAGAGAGCGCGCAGCGTCCTCCTAAAGCCGCTACTGAGACTCCCAAGAATAAGTAATCGTTACTCCTCGCGATTCCCGCTTGCGGGTGCTTGGATTCCCAATGCGCCCTTTCCTACAATACTACGCAAGGTACTTCCGTGTAGGGAGGTCGTCCTCAAACAAGAGGAGGCCTTCCCTACGGATTCCCTCTTCAATTATTACGGGCTTTTAAGCGCAGCTAGCGAACAGGGAGCGGCTGACCCCGCGCCTTCAAAGGGGCGATGGATGGCCTCCCATTCCCTTTCTAATTCGGATGGGAGTTTGCCTAGCGCTGCTGTTCCGGCTGACTATGGGAGTACGTAGCGACTGCCAGGCTTGCCCTCTAGCTTGACGCGTCGGAGCTTGCTGCCTCTGACCAGGGTGGTCAGGTTGTTTTCCGCTTTGCCCTTGCGACCCACGGACGCCCAGTGCTTGCGGATCTCTTCCGTGGTGGCGCCACCGGTCGCTTTAATAAAGTCCAGAATCAGCTCATCTCCGGTCTGAGGAAACTTGCTGGCCTTCCCGGCCTTTCCTGCGGCCTTTGCTGCTTTCCCCTTTTTTGCAGTCGTTCCTGCTGCAGCGCGACCGCGAGCTGGGGCTTTGCGCGAGCTCTTGCGTGTTCCCTTCGACTTCGGAAGGCCGCTGCGCTTCCCTTTTCCTTTGCGGCTCGCAGCCTTGATGCCTGCTCCTTTTACGCTTTTGTCACCAAACGAGACGCCAAAGTCTTTCAGTGTCTGGTCGATCTCAGCGATAGCATCCAGGTGATCTTGGTGCTCACTACGGAGCTGAGCGATAAGACGTGCCAGGGTGGCCGCCGCGCTGGCGGGCTTGGCTACTTTCTTGGATGAAGCTCTCTTTGCGGTCTTTTTGGGCATGCTGGGTATTCCTTTGGTGAACGTAACTTCTACTTCTGGAAGTTACACAAAGGAGGATTCCTAGACAAGTAGGAACTCACTTTAGGAACGGAGTTTAGGAGCCAAAAAGGAAGTTGTGAGGAATGACCAAAGCCGCTTTATTGGCGCTGGGACCAGACATTTATAACTAGAAGGCGGGTCCGGCGCGGCTTGGCGCGCGGCAGGATTTACAGACGGAGAAGCGCGTGCCTACGGCAATGTGTGCTAAGACTGCGCGATGTCATCACAACAGTCCTTGCAGTCACGACAGTCCTTGGTAGCAGTACAAGTCGAGCAACCGGAAGGGGTACAGGTCGCTGGCGCCGCAGCACTGGGAGTCCGACTGCGCAAGGGTCTGCAGCTAACGGTTCAAGCAAGTCGTCTTGATGACCGGGGATATGGCCTGGTGCAGCTACCGCGCGCGCAGATACGAGTACAAGGACTACTTCCAGGTGAGCAAGCTCTGGTCTGCATTACCCACATCAGCGCGCATCAGCAGGGGCAGACTCAGGAATCAGAGCTTGGTACAGGGTCGGAACCAGCAACGGAAGAGCTGCAGGAGTCTGGCTTAGCGCCAGCGGTAGTCCTACAGCATAAAAAGTCCCTGGTCGCGTACGCGCGTATTCTGCGTCGGGAGACCGCTGCTTCCGTCCGGGTCGTACCCGCCTGTCATCAGTACGGAGCCTGCGGGGGCTGCGTCCTTCAACACCTTGATTACACAGAGCAGCGCAAGTGGAAGACGCTGCAGGTGGAGCAAGCGCTGGCTGCGTTTGCGGTTTCAGTAAAGGACTGTGCTCAAGTTGCTTCTCCTTTCCAATATCGGAGTCGGGTGAAGCTGGTGGTGGCCAAGCAGGCTTCTGGGGTAGCGCTAGGGGCTTATGCTCCGCGTTCCCATCGCGTACTCCCGATGACGGGGTGTCAGGTCAATACTAGGCGCCTGACTGCGGTGGCAAAGACGCTTGCCGCTGCGGTCGCTGCTTCCGGTATCTCTATTTATGAGGAAACAGCGGCACTGGGCGCGCTTCGTTACATACTGCTTCGTGAGGTCGCAAGCGGAGCGGTACAGATTAGCCTAGTTAGTGCAGAGCCCGTCGCTGACGCGCAGCTTAGGATGCTTTTGAACCAGGTTACGCAGGCGCATCCCGAGGTGCAGAGTGTGGTCTTGCACCGCAACAGCCAGCGCGGAAATGTGCTCTTGCAGGAGTCGACCAAGGCGCTACCCGGAACTACCGCTTCAGATTCCTCTTTGGCAGAAGGGGAGGATGCTGATGCGGAGCTTGGCGCCTTGGCTTCTGACCAAGTTCTGCTTGGAGAGCCGTTCCTTTGGGAAGACTTGGGAATCCTTCCGCAAGTTCCTTCCGAGCTGAACGCCGCGCTACCCAGCAGCTTGGGAGTTACAGGGAAGGAACAGGCGGCACTTGTTCCTAATGCGGCAGCAACTGGGAAAAGTGGAGTTCGTGTGCGGGTAAGTGCGCGCGCATTCCTACAAGTGAATCGTGCCGTAGCCGCGCAGCTGTACGCGGATGTGGCGACCGCGCTGGCACCAGCGGCCACAGACACCATCTTGGATCTGTACTGTGGAGTAGGCGGACTTGGGCGCACGGTCATGGCCGCCGCACCAGGTAGCAAGCTGATTGGCGTCGAGCTAAATGCCAGCGCCATCGCCGACGCGCAGGCTGGAGCCGAAGCCGCCGGACTGTCTGCGAATCAGGCGCGCTTTATCTGCGGTGAGGTGGAGTCAGTCCTGCCCGCTCTTGCGCCAGAGCTGTTTGGGAATACCCTGGCCATTATCAATCCACCGCGCAAAGGCTGTACGCCCAAGGTACTCGCAGCGCTGCTGCAGAGTGCTCCTTCTGCGATTGCTTACGTGAGCTGCAATCCGCACACCTTGGCGCGCGACCTAAAGACCCTGTGTGAAAGGGAGTATGTGCTCACGCAAGTGACTCCCTACGACATGCACCCCGGTACGTTGCATGTAGAGACAGTCGCAATCCTTAAACGCCGCGCCCCAAGTCTGCAGTAGGGAATCTTCCCTGTTTCCGATTCCTTACCACAGGAAGGCTGGTTCCTAAACGCGGTCCGCTCAGATTCCCATTCCGTAACGCCTGGTTTCGGAATGGGAATTTGTTAGCGGCGAAGTAGGACGTAGACCGCGCCCGCGCCGCCATCGACTTGGCGAGCCGTGGCAAACGCCAGGACCGCGCGACCGATACGTCCGCGCTGAAGCCAGATCTGCACCGACTCTTTTAAGACCGGGATCTGATCTTTAGAGTTTAGGCCGCGACCATGGACGATAAGGACGCAGCGTCGCCCGCGCAGGCGTGACTCGGTGATGAACTGCTCGACCTGCAGGCGGGCCTCATCGCGCACCATGCCGTGTAGGTCGACATGCGCTTGGATGGCGTAGTCGCCTCTGCGCAAGCGCTGGAGCAAGCGACGGTCTAAACCCGCGGCCAGCCCCTCTACGTACTCGTCGGTGTCAGAGATATCGAACGTACCGGCGCCGTCCACTAGATCGCTTAGCTGCGCGTAGGCCTCGGCATCTTCGGACTGACGGACTAGGATTTCGCGCTCTTGCTCGACCGGCTGCTCGCGGCCACTCTTAACCGGAGCAATCCGCGACACCCCCGACATCTCCATTAGGAACAAGTCCTTGTCCGAGACCTGCGGCACCTTGGGCTCTGGTGGCCCAGGCAGCGGCTTTTGCGCCGCCTTACTGTTGCCTTTGCCCAGGCTGGGGACGGCAGGCGCGACCAGCTCTAGCAGCTGCTTTTTCTGCGCGGCAAACGGGTTGTTCAGCGGCGGTGGCGCGGTCTCTTTGGGGCCCGAACCTTTGCGACCTTTTTTCTTGAGCTGCGCCATTTTTATCGTTCGCCTCTGCTTCATAGGATGCCAGAAAGCACCTGCGCGCGAACATTTCTGCAGCCCCGGTGTTCATCAGTACGTAAGTTGGCTGTGCTGAAGGTCGCAGCCGCTCCTTATTAACCCAGCACACGCGCCCAGCGTCCTTTGAGGTCTTTGACTGCCGCGATGTTCAAAGTGGAGCAGACAGCCAGCTCAGACGAGGTGCTGTATCACCAAGTGCGAACGGGCGATCTGCGCGCCTTTGACCTTTTGTACGCGCGCTATGAAGGGCGGCTGCTTGGCTTTTTGTCGCGCCTAGTCGGCAGTCGCCACGATGCAGAGGACCTGCTACACGACGCTTTTATGAATGTGCTGCGCAGCCGCGAAGTGACCTTTGACCGCGCCAGCTTTTGTACGTGGCTGTATCGCATTGCTCGCAACCTGGGCCTAAATCACCTGCGCTCGGGACGGCGGAAGAGCCAGCTGCACGCGCAAGTGCAGCCGCCCGAGTCGGGCCCCTCGGCAGAAGCCACGGTGGAGGAGCTTCAGCGCCTGCAGCTCTTGCAAGGTGCGGTGCAGGCGCTGCCCAAGCTGCAGGCCGAGATCTATCACCTGCGCAGTGCCGGTCTGTCCTACGAAGAGATGGCGACCGAGCTGCAGATACCGCTGGGCACCGTAAAGTCGCGCATGAACCAGATGATGCTGCGACTGCGCGAGCAGCTAGAGCTGCAGCTAGCCAGATCACCTGGTGCAGCCCCGGCGCGCAGTGCTTCTGAAGTAGCAACTCCGTCGCCACTGACCCCTTACGCCGCTGCGGGAACAGCCTCGGCAAAGGAGCCTCGTTAAGATGAGTATTGAGCACGATCCCGATCGGGACCACCCCGTCAGCACCGCGGGTCTTTCGGACCCGACGCTGGACCCAGATGAATCGGAAGCGCTGCCTGCAGCGTGCCGTGAAATAGAGACCGTCCTTATCGACTTTCACTTCGCGTCGGCAACCAGCGCGCAGCGAGCCCACATCCGTGGCCACCTACTGACCTGCCCGATCTGTCTGTCGCGCTACCTGACGCTAAAAGAGGACATCGACGCCGGGGCCGAGGAAAGGCTGGTACCGTCGGAGCAGCAGCGCCGACGCCTGCGTGCGGATGTCGCGCAGCTCTTTCGCCCCACACTCTCGGTCCGTGCTCGGCAGTGGTTGGGGCAGCCGGTGCCGCGTGGCTATGCGATGACCGGCGCAGCGATGTTTGCGACGGTACTGGTGCTACTGGTGGCTGGGCTGGGCCCGTCTAGTCGCGGTGGCGCTGGCGACCTTAGGACCGGGCACTTGGCCAAGGTGCAGCCGCTGGTTCCCCAGACCTCAGACGGCGATTCCATTCGTGGCAGTGAACTTGACGAGGCGACGGCGGTGATGGCACCGCAGGGACCGCGCATGCGTCATCAGAGGCCGCGTAACTGTCTTTACCCAGAGCCGCAGCCGGCAATGCTCGCGCAGCCTCGTATGGCTGTGGACAGCGCCCGTCCCGAAGCTGCGAGCCTGACTTTTTACTAAGGAGCCTAAATTCTATGTCCATCTTGAGGGGTCGCGTGGTTCGTGCAGTCTGTGGGCTGTGGGCCGTGCTGTTGCCGCTGCCGCTGGTTCCCCTTACTTCAGGCTGCGGTCGGTTGGAATCCAGCACCCCAGCGGTGACGGCGGCTTCCGCTACTGCGACTGCAGTGGCCTCAGTACCAGCGGTCACGACGGAAAAAACAGCGGATGTGAGGCCTAGTGCTGCGCCATTTACCGACGGTGAAAAAGTCCTGCTAGAGGTCAAGCGCACGCTGCAAAACAAGTACTACAAAGCGGGCTTTACCGACGATGAACTGGCTCGGGCGGCGGTGGCAGGCATGCTGCAGCAGCTAGAGCCGCAGATGGCGTCGTGGAACAAGCTGCTGCCCCCCGAGGAGATGCGCGAGCTTGGGGCCGACCTAAAAGGCGAGATCGTTGGCATCGGCGTCGAGATTCGCTTTGAAAAAGACAGCGGGATCTCGGACGTGCTCGGGGTGATTCCGGGCTCTCCGGCAGAGCGGGCGGGGCTGCGTGAGGGCGACAAGATCCTCGCGGTCGGTAGCAAGCAGTACAAAGGCCAAAGCCTGCGCGACGTCGTAAGTGACCTGCGCGGCCTGCCCGGAGCCTCGGTACAGCTGACCGTGCTAAGCGGTGTCACGGTGCGAACGCTGACGCTGCAGCGGGCGCGGGTCGCCTACGACTTGGTGCATGCGCAGGTGCTGCCGGGACAGGTGGGTTATCTGCAGGTGCGCCTCTTTAGTGAGAACACCGACACGCAGGTGCGCACCGCGCTGTCCGAGCTATTGCAGAAGAAGGTGCAAGGGCTGGTGATCGACGTGCGCGGCAATCAAGGCGGTCTGTTTGACAAGGCTGTAGCGACGGCAGAGCTGCTGCTGCCAAAAGATGCTTCGGTGGTCAAAGTGGTGCGTCGGCAGCAGGCGGTGCAGGTGCTAAAAGCGCAGCAAGCAGGGCCGGGGGCGGGCCTACCGATGGCGGTGCTGTGCGACGGTGAGACAGCGTCGGGCGCGGAGCTGCTGGCGGGAGCGCTGCGGGAAGGCGCCGGCGCGCTGCTCTTGGGGCAGAAGACCTTTGGCAAAGGCAGCATTCAAGAGCTGGAAGAGCTGCCCAATCACTACGGAATCAAGTACACAGCGGCGGTGTTCTCGCTGCCAAGCGGTGTGCCGATCGAAGGCGTGGGCCTGTCCCCAGATATTGAGGTCAACCTGGCACTGCCCGAGGCCGCTACGTACGAGCGTCAGCTCTCGCGAGTGCAGCGAGTCAGCGACGGTGCAGCGCGCTTGCAACAAGACGCCCCGCTGCGTGCCGCAGTGCAGCTTTTGCGCGCCCGCAAGCCGCTTTAGTCGCGCTTTTTTTCAGTCATGAACTTGTATTCCTAAGGAGCTTTGATGAGCCAATCGCGTCGGACTTTTTTGCAAACCACAGGCCTTGCGACTGCGGGCCTGGCCATCTCGGGGCTTGTGCCGGCCAAGGCGGCGGCGGCTCCCAAGCGCCTGCTGATCATTGGTGGCACCAGCTTTCTGGGCCCTGCCATCGTTGAAGCCGCGCAGCAGCAGGGCATGGTGGTTACCCTCTTTAATCGCGGCAAGACCAACCCCGGAATGTTCCCCGAGGTCGAAAAGCTAGTCGGCGATCGCAATGATCCAGAGAGCAAGCTCAAAGAGGTCTTTGCCGGGCGGACTTGGGACGCGGTGATCGATACCTCGGCCTATTTTCCGCGGCAGGTTGCGAGCATGGCGTCGGTGCTGACCGGGGCGGTCAAGCAGTACGTCTTTATCTCGTCGGTGTCTGTCTACAAAGACATGAGCGTGCCGATCGATGAGGCGTCTGCCGTGGCGCAGCTGCCGCCGGGCGTGGGTACTGACCGCGCCTCAGAGAAGATCACCGAAGGGAACTACGGTCCATTTAAAGCCCTGTGCGAGCAGGCGGCGCAGAAGGCGTTTCCGACCGGTGCGGTGGTGATTCGGCCCGGCTTTATCGTCGGTCCGCGCGATCCCTCCGATCGATTTACGTACTGGCCCGTGCGGGTGGCGCGCGGCGGTCAGATGCTGGTACCCGGCACCGAGCGCGATCCGCTGCAGGTGATCGATGTGCGTGATCTGGCGGAGTGGATCTGCTCCATGGTGCAGTCGCAGCAGTCGGGCTTGTTTAATGCCACTGGCCCCGGCGGTCGCCTGACCATGGCCGAGCTGCTGGTGACCTGCCAGGCCTTGACCAAGAGCAACGCGCGCTTTTCCTACCTACCGGTCGACAAGCTGAAAGCGGCGGACCTGCTAGAGGCGTTTCCGATCTGGGTGCCGCCGGACATGCGGGGCATGGCGCAGGTCTCAAGTGCGCGCGCGCTGGCCAAGGGGCTGCGCTTTCGGCCTTTGAAGCAGACCATCCTCGACACGCTGACGTGGTGGAACGCGCTGCCTGCCGAGCGTCGCCAAAAACCGCGCGCCGGACTGACCCCCGAGCAAGAGGCCGCCGGTCTGCGTCTGCTGGGCCCAAGCAAGACCTGACCTCTTTTGGCGCCAGTCCTGCGCGGGCACCGTCCATCGCCGCGCGCGGGGCTGCTGGTGTCTTGGCGCCGCTCTCCCTCCTTCCTAAACAGTCTTTTCTTTCCACCCGCTTGCGCCCAAGCCTTGCGCGTCGAGCACCATCGCTCTGCGTCGCCGTGGCGTGTGCGCTACCATCACTGAGTGGACATCCAAGTAGGGGATGGATGTCGCGACATCTGCCTTCAGGCTACTTACCTGAGCGGTTCCTAAAAGCCTGCGGCTTTAGCGCGACCTCTCGCCACCAGACTCACCCTAATTTTTAAAGGAGCTACGATGAAAAAGTCGATCCTATTGCCGCTTGGGCTATTTGGGCTGCTGCTTGCTGGCTGCGGCGACGCTGGCACCATGATGGAGGTGCAGACTCCCGGTCCCGTGGTGATGCCAGATCCGATGCCTCCGGCGACGATGACGCTGTCGGGGACGCTGACCAAAGACACCACGGTTAGCGGCACGGTGCTGCTGGACAACGACACGCTGGTGCCTGCGGGCGTGACGTTGACGGTGCAGCCGGGGACGACGGTGCGGGTTAAAGCGAGCAAGCTGCTTAGCATCAAGGGCGTGCTCGCCATTCCCGGCACGGCGGCGCAGCCGGTGAAGTTTTTGGTCGACGGCGGAGCTGGCACTTGGGTTGGCATTAATCTGTCGGGCACCGGCCAGGCCACACTCTCGTACATCGAGCTGCGGGATGCCCTGGTGGGACTGTTTGCGATGGCGGGCACCACCTACGTGGTGGACCACATGCTGATCGAGCGCTCTGATGCGGCGCTGACGCTGGCTTCTACCGGCACCATCACCAAGTCGGTGATTCACGGTCGCGGGGTCGATCAGATCAGTGCCCCGGTGCAGATCATCGGTGGCGCGCCGCAGCTGACCGACGTGCTGATCGATAACGCGCGCGGCAACGTCGACATGATCGTCGTCTCGGGCACCACCACCAGCCCCAAGTTTGACCACCTAGAGGTCACGCAGAGCCACTGTGCCTTCCACTTTAATGAGGGCCAGGGCATCACCCTCACCAACTCGTATGTCCACGACAACTCGTACGCGCTGATGGTCTACGGCAGCAAAGGTAACCAGCTGTCGGGCAATAACTTCGTCAGTAACTCTGTACATATCGGCGTCTGCTCGGGCGGCACCATGACCACCAGCGGCAACTTTTTTAGCAGCGCCGCTTTTGACCAGGGCTGTGGGGCCACGCTGACCAATACCGCTCCGGCGGGCGCGATGCTGCAGGGGGCCGG
>ERZ795056.3689-NODE-3689-length-16272-cov-25.823210_pt1 | contig 16272 bp, 9 predicted proteins | sample MGYA00375140_ERZ795056 | MGnify/ENA primary metagenome ERZ795056 (study PRJEB30185, sample SAMN05720227) | activated sludge metagenome | isolation source: Anaerobic digester | place: USA | collected 2015-03-09 ... | reverse complement strand
TCGAATCATTCGTGGTGCCGGTCTTGCCGGCCAGGTCCATGCGCTTGAAGGTGGCGTACACCTTGGCTGCCGTGCCCGAGCGCGTCACCTCGCCCAGCAGCTGGCTCATGACGAAGGCATTGCGGGCGTCGATGGCGCGCATTGATTCATCGATGGGCGGCGGGCTCGTCTGCAGGAGCACTTTGCCCCGGTTGTCGGTGATGCGGGTGATCAGCACCGGGTTGACGCGGTAACCGCCGTTGGCGAACACGCTGTAGGCGCTGGCCATCTGCAGTGGCGTGACCGAGCCGGCGCCCAGTGCCATCGTCAGGTAGGCCGGGTGCTTCTCGGCCTCGAAGCCGAAGCGGGTGACCCAGTCCTGGGCGAACTGCACGCCGGTGGAGCGCAGCACGCGGATGGACACCATGTTCTTCGACTTGGCCAGCGCCGTCTTCAGCGGCATCGGGCCGTCGAACTTGCCGTCGTAGTTCTTCGGCTCCCAGGGCTGGCTGCCGGTGGTGCCGGCGTCGAAGAACAGCGGCGCATCGTTGACCACCGTGTTGGGCGTGAAGCCCCGCTCCAGCGCGGCCGAGTAGATGAAGGGCTTGAAGCTGGAGCCCGGCTGCCGCCACGCCTGGGTGACATGGTTGAACTTGCTCTTGCCGAAATCGAACCCGCCCACCAGCGCGCGGATGGCGCCGGTGCGCGGCTCCATCGCCACGAAGGCGCCTTCCACCTCGGGCTGCTGGGTCAGTGTCCAGTCGCCCTTGGGGCCGCGCACCGCGCGCACCACTGCGCCGCGGCGGATCTGCTTCTGCGCCTCGGCGTTGTCGGCCAGGCCGCTGGTCACCGGCTTCAGGCCGTCACCGGTGACGGTGATGCTCTCGCCCGACTGCAGCACCGCCACCACCTTCTTGGGCGAGGCTTCCAGCACCACGGCGGCCTTCAGCTCGTCGTTGTCGGGGTGGTCGGCCAGGGCCTCGGCGATGCGGGTGTCCAGCGTGGCGGCGTCGGCCTGCGCCGGCAGGTCGATGCGGTCTTCGGGGCCGCGGTAGTGCTGGCGGCGTTCATAGTCCAGCAGGCCGCGGCGCAGGGCACGGTAGGCCACGGCCTGGTCGGCGGCGTTCACCGTCACCTGCACGTTCAGGCCGCGGGTGGTGGTTTCTGCGCCGTACTGGGCCTGCACCAGCTGGCGCACCGACTCGGCCACGTATTCGGCGTGCACCACGGCGTCGGTGGGTGTGCGCAGCTTCAGCACCTCGGCGCGGGCGGCGATGGCCTGCTCTTCGGTGATGAAGCCGTTGGTCTCCATGCGGTCGATGATGTACTGCTGCCGCCGCGTGGCCCGCTTGGGGTTGCTGACCGGGTTGTAGGCGCTGGGCGCCTGCGGCAGGCCGGCCAGCATGGCGGCCTCGGCCACCGTCAGGTCGGCCAGCGGCTTGCCGAAGTAGATGTCGGCCGCCGCCGCAAAGCCGTAGGCCCGCTGCCCCAGGAAGATCTGGTTCATGTAGACCTCCAGGATCTGCGGCTTGCTCAACTGCCGCTCGATCTTCAGTGCCAGCAGGATCTCGTAGATCTTGCGGGTGAAGGTCTTCTCGGTGCTCAGGTAGAAGTTGCGCGCCACCTGCATGGTGATGGTCGACGCGCCCTGGCTCTTGGCCTTGTTGAACTGCGCCAGCGCGGCGCGCGCCACGCCGAGGTAGTCGACCCCGCTGTGGCGGTAGAAGCGGGCGTCCTCGATGGCCAGCACCGCCTCCTGCATCACCTTGGGGATCTGGGCGATGGGCGTGTAGATGCGCCGCTCCTCGCCAAACTCACCCAGCAGCACGCCGTCGGCCGACAGCACCCGCAGCGGCAGCTTGGGCCGGTAGTCGGTCAGGCCGCCGATGTCGGGCAGATTGGGGTAGGCCACGGCCAACGCCACGCCCACCAGCAGCAGCACCGACAGCACCAGCGCCAGCGACAGGCCCAGCAGCGCTGTCAGCGCACGGCCCAGCCAGCGCAGCGGACCGGCGGCCTGCGCACCGGCCGGGCGGGTGGGCGCGGTGGCCGCGCGCTCGGGGTCTGTCATCGTGGTGGGCAGTGTATAGAAACGCGTGGCGCCAACCGGGGGTGGCGGCTTGGCCCATGGGCGGTTGCTGGGTCGGGAAATGCCGTCTGAATCGTCGGCAGATCACAACGTCGCACACGGTCTGAAACGGTAAATTCCTTTGGGCTACAAAGGCTTTACTGCTAGCATTGAAGTAACTTATTAAGTTCGACCCGTGGTCTTCGCCGCCATCCGCCCATCCATTTTGCACGTTGGGAGACGCCTTCCGTGAGCCTTCTGGACCTGCTGCTGGGCCGCAAGCATGTGCCGATGATCGGGCTGGACATCAGCTCGTCCAGTGCCAAGCTGGTGGAACTGGGCATGTCGGCCACGGGCGAATACGTGCTGGAGCGTCTGGCGTCCGAGCCGTTTGAGAAGGGCTGGATCACCGACGGCCAGATCGAGAAGTTCGACGAGGTGGTAGCCGCCGTGCGCAAGCTCATCGACAAGAGCGGCACCAAGACCCGCCAGGTGGTGATGGCCATGCCGCAGTCGGCCGTGATCACCAAGCGCATCATGCTGCCCGCCGGCCTGCGTGATGAAGAGTTGGAACTTCAGGTCGAGAGCGAGGCCAACCAGTACATCCCGTTCTCGCTGGACGAGGTGAGCCTCGATTTCTGCGTCATCGGCCCCAGCCCCACGTCGGGTGGCGACATCGAGGTGCTGATCGCCGCATCCCGCAAGGAGCGGGTGCAGGACCGGCAAGGCCTGGCCGAGGCCGCGGGCCTGAAGCCGGTGGTGCTCGACATCGAGAGCCACGCCTCGCTGCTGGCCATGGGCCGCATCGTCGACACCCTGCCCAACGAGGGACGCGACGCGCTGGTGGCGCTGTTCGAGATCGGCGCCGACACCACCAGCCTGAAGGTGCTGCGCGACGGCGAGATGCTCTATGACCGCGACCAGGCCTTTGGCGGGTCGCAGCTGACCTCGCTGATCTCGCGCCAGTACGGCCTGTCGTTCGAAGAGGCCGAGCAGAAGAAGCTGGCCGGCGACCAGCTGGAAGACTATGAATCCCAGGTGCTGACCCCCTTCGTCGACAGCCTGTCGCAGGAGATCGGCCGTGCGCTGCAGTACTTCTTCACCAGCACGCCGCACCACAAGGTGCACTACGTGATGCTGGCGGGCGGCACGGCCACGCTGCCGGGCCTGAAGGACCGGGTGACCGACCTGACCGGCTTCGCGTCGATGGTGGTGAACCCCTTCGACGGCATGAAGATCGGCAGCCACGTCAAGGAGACCAAGGTGCGCAAGGAGTCTCCGTCCTACCTCACCGCCTGCGGCCTGGCGATGCGGAGGTTCCTGCAGTGATTCTGATCAACCTGCTGCCCCACCGCGAGGCGCGGCGCAAGCAGCGCAAGCAGGCGTTCTTTGTCGGCCTGGGCGTGGCGGCGGGTTGCGGCTTGCTGGTGGCCGGCCTGTGGTACGGCGCGCTGCAGCAGATGACGCAAGCCCAGCAGGCGCGCAACAACTTCCTGCGTGACGAGATCACCAAGCTCGAAGGCCAGATCAAGGACATCGCCACGCTGCGCGCCGAGATCGACAGCCTGAAGGCTCGCCAGGGCGCGGTGGAAGACCTGCAGCTCAACCGCAATGTGCCGGTGCACCTGCTCGACGAACTGGTGCGCCTCACGCCCGAGGGCATCTACCTCAGTGCCATCAAGCAGACCGACAGCACGGTGCTGGTCAACGGCGTGGCCCAGACGAACGAACGCGTGTCGGAGTTCCTGCGCAACGCACAGAGCAATTCACCCTGGCTCGACCGCATGGAACTGGTCGAGATCAAGGCGGTGATGCAGCCGCCGCCGCCGGGCTCACGCGAGCAGCGGCGCCTGTTTGAATTTGCGCTGCGGGTGTCGATCAAGCAGCCGGGCACCGCCGCGTCGGCACCTGCGGGTGCCGGCTCGGCCGCCAAGCCCGCATGAGGTGCCTGCCATGGTGACCACTGTCCGCCCCACCGCGTCGATGGACCTGAACACGGCCTTCGACCGGGCCCAGCAGCAGTTCAAGGGGCTCAATCCGCAAGAGCCCGGCCAGTGGCCGCTGCTGCCCAAGGTGTTGTCCTGGCTCGCCGCCGGCCTGCTGGCCCTGGGGCTGGGCTGGGTGGTGCTGGTGTCCAGCGCGGCAGACGAACTGGAAGCCGCGCGCAATGTCGAGCCCGGGCTGAAGGACGACTTCCGCGCCAAGCTGGGCCAAGCGGTGAACCTGTCGGAACTGCGCAAGCAGAAGCAGCAGGTGCAGGAATACGTGACCCAGCTTGAACGTCAGCTGCCCGGCAAGGCCGAGATGGACGCGCTGCTGTCCGACATCAACCAGGCCGGCATCGGCCGTGGCCTGCAGTTCGAGCTGTTCCGGCCCGGCCAGGTGGAGATCAAGGACTACTACGCCGTGCTGCCCATCGCCCTGCGCGTGACCGGCCGCTTCCATGATGTCGGCGCCTTCACGGCCGATGTGGCCAATCTGTCTCGCATCGTCACGCTGCACAACCTGGCCATCACCCCCAACAAGGACACTGCCGGCACGCTGTCGATGGACGCCGTGGCCCGCACCTACCGCTATCTCGACGTGGTCGAGTTGGCCGAGGTGCGCAAGGCCCGCGAGGCCGAGGCCAAGACCAAGGCACCGCGCAAATGAAGCCCGTCTGCCCGCCCGCCGTGACCGCCCGCCCTGCACGCCAGTGCGCAGCGCTGCTGCTGCTGCTGGGCCTGGCCGCCTGCGGCGGCGAAACCCAGGAACTGCAGGACTGGATGGACCAGCAACGCCGCGAAGTGCGCCCCAGCGTGGCACCGCTGGCGGCGCCCAAGAAATTCAACCCGGTGCCGTATGCCAACGCGCAGCAGGTCGATCCGTTCAGCAACCAGAAGCTCAGCGTGGCGCTCAAGCAGGAGGCGCGGCAGCCCAATTCCGTGCTGGCCGCCGAGATGAACCGCCGCAAGGAGCCGCTGGAATCCTTTCCGCTGGACGCCATGTCGATGGTGGGCAGCGTGTCCAGGGCGGGTGCTCCGGTGGCCCTGTTGCGCGTCGACAACCTGCTGTACCAGGTGAAGGCCGGTGATTACCTGGGCCAGAATTACGGCCGCATCCTTCGCATCACCGAGACTGAAGTGGCACTGCGCGAGATCGTGCAGGACGCTGCTGGCGAATGGATCGAGCGCACCGCCACGCTGCAGTTGCAAGAGCGCGGGCAGGAGGCGCCCAAATGACCGATACGCCCATCCATCGGCCCCACCACCGGCCGAACGGTCCGCAGGAGATCAACACCATGCCCCAGTGGCGACACCGGATTGCCGCCTTGCTGCTGGCATGCGCCGCCCCCTTCCTGGCTGCAACGGCCGCCATGGCGCAGGGGGCCGCCGACAACAGCATCCAGTCGATCACCAGCACCCAGCAGGCCGGTGCGGAGGTGGTGCGCATCGAGATGGCTGCGCCGCTGGCTGCCGTGCCCAACGGCTTTGCCGTGCAGACGCCACCGCGGGTGGCGCTCGACCTGCCCGCCGTGGGCAATGCGCTGGGCAAGTCGGTGGTCGACATCAACCAGGGCAACCTGCGCAGCGTCGCCATCGCCCAGGCCGGCGACCGCACGCGCCTGGTGCTGAACCTGCGCCAGTCCAGCAGCTACCGCGCCGAACTGCAGGGCAAGGTGCTGGTGGTGGTGCTGGAGAACAACGCCGCACCAGGCATGGCCGCCAGTACCGGGGAGCCGGTGCACTTTGCCGCCGCGCAGAACCGCGACCAACTGCCCCTGCGTGACATCGATTTCCGCCGCGGCCCCGATGGCGCCGGCCGTGTCATCGTGGCGCTGGCCAGCACGCAGGTGGGGGTCGACATCCGCCAGCAGGGCCAGAGCCTGGTGGTCGAGTTCCTGCGCAGCAGCCTGCCCGAGACCTTGCGCCGCCGGCTTGACGTGGCCGACTTCGGCACGCCGGTGCAGAGCATCGCCACCTTCCAGAGCGGCGAGCGGGTGCGCATGGTCGTCGAGCCGCGTGGCAACTGGGAGCACAGCGCCTACCAGAGCGACAACCAGTTCGTGCTGGAAGTGCGGCCGCAGAAGGTCGATCCGAACAAGCTGACGCAGGGCCCGGGTTACGCCGGCGAGAAGCTCTCGCTGAACTTCCAGAACATCGAAGTCCGCGCCCTGCTGCAGGTGATCGCCGACTTCACCAACTTCAACGTGGTGACCAGCGACACCGTGACCGGCAATGTCACCCTGCGGCTGAAGGACGTGCCCTGGGACCAGGCCCTGGACATCATCATGCAGAGCAAGGGCCTGGGCGTGCGCAAGAACGGCAACGTGCTGTGGATCGCGCCCAAGGACGAACTGGCTGCCAAGGAGCAGCTGGACCTTGAATCCAAGAAGAAGATCGCTGACCTGGAGCCCACGCGCACCCAGTCGTTCCAGCTGAACTACACCAAGGCCGAAGTGGTGGCGCAGGGGCTGACCGGCCAGTCCACCGGCAACAGCGGCGGCGGTGGTGGGGGTGGCGGCGGCGCGTCCGGCGGCAGCGGTTCGGCTGGTGCCAACCAGGCCACGCGCATCCTGTCGCCGCGCGGCAGCGTGATCTTCGAGACCCGCACCAACCAGCTGTTCGTCACCGACATTCCGGCCAAGCTGGAAGAGATCCAGACACTGATCGCCAAGATCGACATCCCGGTGCGCCAGGTGCTGATCGAGGCCCGCATCGTCGAGGCCGATGACCGCTTCGGCCGCGCCCTGGGCGTGAAGCTCGGCTCGACCGACCTGCGGGGCATCCAGGGTGGCATTCCGGGTTACAAGATCGGCGGTGGCAACTACGTCACCATCGCCGGCAACTATTCGAACGCGGGTGTCCAGACCAAGCAGACCCCCATCACCGCCACCAGCTACCTGCCTGATTCGCAGTTCGTCAACCTGCCGGCCAACACCATCAATTCGGTGTTCTCGGGCGCCGAAGGCCTGCCCAGCTTTGCGCTGAGCCTGTTCAGCCCGTCGGCCAACCGCTTCCTGAACCTGGAGCTGTCGGCGCTGGAAGCCGATGGCAAGGGCAAGATCATCAGCAGCCCGCGGGTGATCACCGCCGACCAGAACAAGGCCATCATCGAGCAGGGCACCGAACTGCCCTACCAGGTGGCCACCAGCAGCGGCGCCACGTCGATCCAGTTCCGCAAGGCCAACCTCAAGCTCGAAGTGAAGCCGCAGATCACGCCCGAAGGCAGCGTGATCATGACGCTGGACATCAACAAGGACAGCGTCGGCCAGTCCACCCCCCAGGGCTTTGCCATCGACACCAAGCATGTGCAGACCGAGGTGCTGGTGGAAAACGGCGGCACGGTGGTGATCGGCGGCATCTTCACGCAGAACGAGAGCACCGACGTCAACAAGGTGCCCCTGCTGGGTGACATCCCCTACGCGGGGTCGCTGTTCCGCAACACCACGCGTGTGGCGACCAAGACCGAACTGCTGATCTTCATCACGCCGAAGATCGTGACCGAGCGCGCCGCGGCCCGCTGACCGAGGCCAAGCCACGAGATGGGCCGATTTGGAGTCATGCAATGAGTTTTCAAACGATTTGGCGCAGCGTTGCACTGATGCTCCTGCTCGTTCTGGCAGGCTGTGGCGGCGGTGGCGGCTCCACATCTGAGACAGGCACACCCGTTCTGCCCGGTACCGGCAGCGGGTCCGGTGGCGGTGGCACGGCGTCGCCCACGATCGTTTTGGCCTTGTCGCGCAGTGACGTCACTGCTGGAAACCCTGCGACCGTGACTGTGACCGTTCGCAATGCCCAAGGTGTGGCCTTGGCCGATGTCGTCGTCGATCTCAGCACATCGCGGGGACAGCTGGCGAATCTTGATGTGCCCTCGGTCAAGACGGGCGCTGACGGGACCGCCACGGCCACGCTGACTGCGGCAGGCGCGCTGTCTGGCGCCGACGAAGTGCTGGCCGTTGCCCTGCTCGGCACCACGACGATCAATGCGAGCGCGGCGTTCACCGTCGCCGGCAGCGAACCCACCTTGCAGCTTGCGCTGTCATCGTCCACGCTGCGTGGAACGACGGGTCCCGCCACCCTGACTGCCACCGCGCGAAACGCCGCAGGTGTCGTGGTGTCTGATGCATTGTTGAAGTTCGAGTCTTCTGCCGGGCAGGTCACGCTCAGTTCCGCTTCGGCCAAGACCGGCGCAGATGGCGTGGCCACCATCAGCGTTTCCACTGCAGATCCATCCAAGACGACTGCCGACACGGTTCGTGCCCTGTGGGTTGATGCAGCCGGTGAGACGATCGCCGAGAACACCGTGGCGGTGCAGACTGTGGCGGACACGCCGACGCTGACGCTGTTGTCGAGTTCGAACACCGTCTCGGCAGCCGTGCCCGCATCGCTGTCGATCCTGGTCAAGGACGCCGCCGGCCAGCCCGTGGGCGCGGGCACGGTCGTGACCGTCCGATCGGCCTTTGGCTTGCTGGGCTTTGACGCGACGACGGCCGTCACCAACGCCAGCGGCTTTGCGCAGGTGCTGGCGGTTCCGAAGACAGACACCAGCAATGGCGCCGACCAGGTGGAGGTGTCCGCGACCGTCGGTCAGGTGACAACCAGCGCCAAGATCACACTGCAGGTCGCCTCCGTGGCGTCCACGACGATTGAAGTGTCGGTCTCGCCTGTGACCTTCTCGGCCGCTTCACCGTCGACAGTGACGGTGACGGCACGCGACGCCCGCGGCAACCCCGTGTCCGGCGTGGTCGTTGATCTGACCACCACACGTGGCGGGCTCGCCCTGCTGGGGGTGGCGTCCTTGGCGACCCGCGCCGACGGAACGGCGACCACCACACTGACAGCTGCCGGCGCAGGTGTCGGCGGTGCAGACCAGGTGGTCGGTACGGCGCGCATCGGCACGGCGACAGTGCAGGCAAACGCCAGTTTCACGGTGGCTGGCAGCGTGTCGACGTTGTCCCTGACATCGGCCGCCACCACCTTGCGCGCCTCTGATGGCGCGGTGGTGCTGTCCGCCGTGTTGCGGGATGCCACCGGCGCTGCGGTGGCGGGCAGCCCCGTCGTTTTTGGTTCGACAGGGGGGCGCGTCCGCTTGAGCAGCCCGTCCGCCCTGACCAACGCCAATGGTGTGGCCCAGGTCACCATGACTGTGGCGGACGCAGCCGTCACGGCTGCCGAAACACTGACGGCCTCGGCGGCGGTGGGTGGCACGGCGCTGCAGGCCACTGCGTCGGTACAACTGGTGTCGGCGCTGCCCACGCTGACAATGACTGCCAGCAGCACCGAGGTGTCTTCCATCAATCCGGCGACGCTGTCCGTGCTTGTCAAGGACGCGGCCGGCAATGCCGTACCGGCCGGGACGTTGGTTTCGCTTGCCTCGACCTTCGGATTCACAGGTTTCGACGCACCGACCGCACTGACAAACGCCAGTGGCGTGGCGCGTTTCACGCTGACGCCTGCTTCCATCGGCAGCAATGGTGCAGACCAACTCACGGCCAGCGCCACGGTGGGTGGCTTCCAGGCGACGGCGCAGACCGCAGTGCAGGTCTTGGCGACGGGTTCCATGTCGGTGTCCGTGGCCGTGTCGCCCAAGGCGATTTCCGGTGTCGCGCCCGGCGAGGTCACGGTCACGGTGCGTGACAACCGCGGAAACGGGGTGGCTGGAGCCGTGGTCGACCTGAGCACGGTGAAGGGAACCTTGGCTGCGTTCAGCCTCAGCTCCGTCTTGACCGATGCCACAGGCAGTGCGACGGCTTCACTGTCGGTTCTCAGCGCTGGCCTCAGTGGTGCCGATGAAGTGCTGGCCTCTGCACGGATCGGCAGTTTGACTGTCACCGGCAGCACCGGATTCACGGTGCAGGGCGCCAGGCCGACGATCGGCTTGTCCGCGACGGATTCCGGTGGTCAGCCGACCACCACGCTGCGTGCCTCCACGGGGGCGGCCAATCTGGCTGCCACCGTCCTGGATGCCTCGGGCCGTCCGGTGCCCAATGTGCAGGTGGCTTTTGCGGCTGTCGCCGGGCGTGTGTTGCTCAGCGCCCCATCGGCGCTCACGGGTGCCGACGGCAAGGCCACGGTCTCGATGCGTGTGTCCGATCCGAGCGTGACTGCAGCCGACACCGTGACAGCCAGTGCCACGGTCAGCGGCGTTGCAACCCAGGGACAGTTTGCAGTGCAGCTGCTGCCAGATACGCCGACGCTGTCCGTCTCTGTGTCGCCCGTTGGTTCGGTGGGCGGTGTGGTGTCTGATGCGGTTCCAGCAACCGTCTCGGTGCTGGTGAATGACGCGGCCGGCAATCCGGTGGCGGCAGGCACCATCGTGTCCATCCGGTCCAACTTCAACCTGACGAGCTTCAGCGCCAGCACCGCCGCCACCAACAGCAGCGGTGTGGCGAACTTTGTCGTGCGGCCAACGATCAGCGGCCAGGGCGGCGCAGACCAGTTGATCCTGACGGCAACGGTGGGCGGTGTGTCCATCGTGGGCCAGACCACCGTCCAGGTCATGGCGCCGGGCGCCTACAACCTGGGTTTGAGTCTGTCATCGACGATCGTCACCCCCATCAGTCCTGCCACGCTGACCGTGCGGGTGACCGATCCCTTTGGCACACCGGTGGCTGGCTCAGTGGTCGACCTGAGCACCGTGAATCCCGACATTGCTTCCTTGTCCAGCAGCGCGGTGCTCACGGATGCCAATGGTGTGGCGACTGTCCAGGTGAATGCTGCTGCCGGTGGTGTCAGTGGCGCGACGCAGATCCTTGCCGAGTTGCGTACCGACAAGACGACCAACGTCGGAACAGCCAACACGGTGACGTCGATCGGTGTCAGTGTGACTGCTGCCCGTCCCGTCATCCAGCTGGAACTCAGGAACGCCCAAGGGCAGGCCATCTCGTCGTTGCGTGGTGCGACCGACGGGGCCGTGCTTGTCGCGACGCTCCGCAGTTCATCCGGCGGGCTCTTGTCCGGTGTCCAGGTGGACCTCTCGGCCGTTGCCGGCCGACTTCAACTCGGTGCAACGGCAGGCGTGACGGATGCGAATGGACAGATCAGCGTTTCCGTCGCGCCGGCGGACGTCACCAAGGCAACGGCCGACACCTTGACTGCCTCGGCGATCGTCGAGGGCCTGGCGCTGCAGGGATCGTTGGTGGTGTCCGTTCAGCCTGCTGCGCCGACGCTGGCGTTGTCCACCAATGTGGCGATCGTGACAGTGACCTCGCCTGCGACGGTGTCGGTGCTGGTGCGTGACGCCAGCGGCGCGCCGGTGGGCGCGGGCACCGTGGCCTCCATCGTGTCGACCTTCGGTTTGGCCGGCTTTGATGCAGCCACGGCGCTGACCAACGCAGATGGCGTGGCGAAGTTCCTGGTGACGCCGCGTAACGCCACCAGCAATGGCGCCGAGCAGTTGGTGGTCTCGGCCAATGTGGGTGGTGTTTCTGTCAGCGCGCAACTGAGGTTGACGGTGCTGGCAACGGCCTCCGCGACAGTGACGGTCAACCTGTCGTCGGGCACGGTCACCATCGCCAGCCCGGCGACGGCCACGGTGACGGTGCGGGATCTCGGTGGCAATCCGGTGAGCGGAGCGTTGGTGGATCTCAGCCAGTTGCGCGGCAATCTTGCCGGCCTGAGTGCGACGTCGGTCGTCACGGACCAGAACGGCACGGGCAGTGTGGTGCTGGCTGCCAATTCATCCGGGATCAGCGGTGCGGATCAAGTGATTGCCAGCGTGCGTGGAACGGCCGCGGCAACACAGGGCAGTGCGGCATTTGCCGTGGTCGGCAGTGCGCCGACGCTGAATCTGGCCATTGACAAGACCACGCTGCGTGCGTCGACCAGCCCGGCTCAGCTGACGATCACCTTGCGTGATGCGGCAGGCGCGCCAGTCGCAGGCCGGGCTGTCGGGTTGAGTGCCGCAGGCGACCTGGTGTCGTTCACGCCAGCGTCCGTGGTGACGGATGCGAACGGGCAAGCCACGGCGGCCGTGCGTGTCATCAATGCCGGTCTCAGTGAGGCCGAAACGATGTCGGCCAGTGCAACAGTCGCCGGCGGTTTGGTGCAGTCCAGCCTGGCGATCCAGTTGTTGGCCGACCAGCCCACGATCAGCATCAGCGGCGGGAGCACCGCGACTGCAACGCAGCCTGCCGTGTTGTCGATCCTGGTGCGCGACACGGCTGGCAATGCAGTGCCTGCGGGCACGCTGCTGCAGGTGGCGTCGGCGTTTGGTCTCAGCAACTTCGATGCGACCTCCATTTCCACGGATGCCAACGGCACGGCGCAGGTCAGCATCACGCCCCGGTCACCATCCAGCAATGGCGCCGATCAGATCATCGTGACGGCAACAGTGGGTGGCGTCGCGATTCGCAAAGAGGCCGTGGTGCAGGTGTCCTCCTCTGTGCTGTCTGCGCCGCCAACACTGCAGACGAGCCTGTCGTCCACCTCCATCAATTCCGCGTCGCCGGCGACGGTGACTGCGACGCTGGCCGATGGAAAGGGACAGCCGGTTGCTGGAGAGGTGGTCACATTCACGGTTGTGCGAGGTCTCGCCACCACCAATGTCGCGACCGCGCTCACGGACGCGAACGGGCGCGCCGTCGTGGTGTTGGTGCCGGCATCGTCGGCCACCGCCGGCGCGGACGAGGTGACTGCCCAGACCAGGTATGCAGGCACCGATCTGCAAAGCACCAAGGGCTTCCAGGTGCAGGCAACCAATGTCACGCTGGCTGCGTTCACTGCCTCGGTCAACAGTCTGGGTGCCTATGGTCAGACGACGCTGACGCTGACCATCAACGGTGCGGCTGGTGGTTCTCCCGTCTCGATCAACGTCAGTTCGGCCTGCGTGCTGCTAGGCAAGGCCACGTTGTCGCCATCCTCGTTCACGGCGACCACCACGACGGTGGAACTCCAGTACAAGGACAACGGATGCGGTGCGGTGCGGCCTAGCGGCGACCAGCTGCTGGCGTCCATCGTGGGCGGCACGTCGCCGAGCGTGCCCCTCACGTTGCCGATCGTCACGCCCGAATCTGCGAGCTTGGCCTTCATTTCCGCGTCGCCTGAAATCATCTATCTCAAGGGGTCGGGCTTCACCGAGACATCGACGGTGGTCTTTGAACTGAGAGATCGGGCAGGAAATACGTTGTCCAATCGCGATGTGCTCCTGAGTCTGTTGACGGACAGCGCAGGCTTGCTCCTGGAGGGCGGCACGCAGCCAGTCACCCGCAAGAGTGACGCCGCAGGCCGTGTCAGTGTCCAGATCAACTCGGGCGCCATCCCGACGCCGGTGCGCATCCAGGCGTCGCTGGCAGGGTCCACACCGCCGATCTCCACGGTCTCCAGCAACCTCAGCGTGGGTGTCGGGCTGCCGTCGCAACAGAACTTCTCACTGTCCCAACGCACCCGCAACATCGAAGGCATGAACATCGACGGTGCGACCAACACCTACACCATCATCGCGTCCGACCGCAGCGGCAATCCGGTTCCCACCGGGACGTCGATCAACTTCGTCACCGAGAGCGGTCAGATCGAGGCGGTGACGCAAACGGGCATCAGTCCGATTGCACCCGCACCGGGCACGTACCCGAATCCGGGCACCGGGTCGCAATTGAGCCTGGCCGTGGCAGGGTTCCAATCGTCGAACCCGCGGCCAGAGGATGGCCGGGTCACGGTGACGGCCTACGCGGCGGGTGAGGAGTCGTTCATCGACGTCAACGGCAACAACCAGTACGACACGGGCGAACCGTTCCAGGATCTGGGTGACTTGTACAAGGACCGGTTGTTCGATGGGGTGTTCGACGCGAGTGTGGACGAGGTCATCCCTCTGGGCGGCAACCGCAGCGCGGCGTGCGTGGTGCCTGGCTCGTTCGGGTCTGTGCAGGGCGCATTGCTGTCGTTCGATGTGGGTCTGCCGTCCCGCCCGTCGACCTGTGATGCAACCTGGAGCGGGCCTGGCGGCAGTGGCGCACGCAGTGTGTATGTCCGAAGGTCCATCGAGACAGTGCTGTCGACGTCTGCCGCCCGGCTGCTGTGGGCCGACACATCGGGCCTGGGCAGTGCGTCGTGCGCGCCAATCACCTTGCAAGTGGGGTCCTCTCCGCTGAACGTCAGTTCCTTTGCGCAGGTCAACAGCGGGCAGACGTTCTACTTCGGTCGAGATGGGGCTGCGCGCAACAGTGGGTCCCTGATCTTCACGGTCGGTGATGCCAATCAATACGCGGTCGGGAGCCCATTGACCGTCGGCGGTGCACGCGGGCGGCTGAATCCTGTCGCAGCAGGGTCCATCATCACGGCAAGCACGCCCACCGACAGTGTCCAGGTGCGCGTGGGGGGCGGCTCGCCGGTTCCCAGCACCAGTGAAGCGTCCAATGCGGTGATTGGCGTGACGTTCCAGGGGCCGACGGAAGCGCTGGTCTTCGTGACCGTCACGTCGCCAAGCGGGCTGTCAACCACTTACGCGATCACTGTCAGGACGGCATCCAAGCCAGGTGGCGATGGCAGCTGCTCGCCTTGACTGAACGGCCCGGCGCGCCGCTGGCCCTGGTCGGCATGCCCGGCAGCGGCAAGTCGACGGTGGGCCGCCACCTGGCGCGCCAGCTGGGCTGGAAGTTCGTCGACAGCGACCATGAGATCGAGCACGCCATTGGCGGCTCGATCCGGGTCTACTTCGAGCAGCAGGGCGAGACGGCCTTCCGGGATCTGGAAGAGCAGACCATTGCCCGCCTCTGCCAGCAGACCGGCACGGTGCTGGCCACGGGTGGCGGGGCCGTCTTGCGGCAGGCCAACCGCGATGCCCTGAAGCAGCACTGCCAGGTGATCTACCTGCGCTCCACGCCCGAAGAACTGTTCCGGCGCCTGCGCCACGACACGCAGCGCCCGCTGCTGCAGGTGCGTGACCCGCTGCGCCGCCTGCGCGACCTGTACCGCGAGCGCGACCCGCTGTACCGTGAGACCTGCCACTTCACCATCGAGACCGGCCGCCCGTCGGTGCCCACCCTGGTCAACATGATCCTCATGCAGCTGGAGCTGGCCGGCCTGGTCGACCCGATGCAGGTGCCGGCCACCGTGGGCCGGGTGGTGCCGCCCCCGTCCAGCCCCTGACCGGCGTTGGGCATCACGCTATGATGCGTGATGTTTGATGTTTGATGCAGGGTGCGGCGTGAGAACAACCGTGGCCATCGACGATGACGTGCTGCTTGCCGTGCGCAGCCTGGCCGAGCGAGAGCGCAAGAGCGTCGGTGAAGTCCTGTCTGCACTGGCCCGCCAGGGATTGACGCGTGACATGGGGCTGCCTGCCGCAGTGCGCAATGGGATCCAGTTGCTGCCCCGGCAGCCTGGGGCCACCGCGGCCACACTCGATGTGGTGAACCAGTTGCGCGACGAGGCGCCCTGATGGCGTTGCTGCTGGATGTCAACGTCCTGATCGCGCTGATCGACCCGTTGCACACGCTGCACGAGCCCGCCCACACCTGGTTTGCACAGCGGCAACCCCAGGCTTGGGCCACCTGCCCGATCACCGAAAACGCCGTGCTGCGCATCGTCGGCAACCCGCGGTATCCCAACTCGCCAGGCACACCGGCAGCCGTCGTCCCGGTGCTGGCGTCGCTGACCGCCCAGCCCGGCCACGTCTTCTGGCCCGACGACGGGAGCCCGCTGCAGGCGATGCGCCTGGCGTCTGACCGCCTGCTGCACCACAGCCAGGTCACCGACAGTGCGCTGCTGGCACTGGCCGTCTCGCGCGGCGGTCGTCTCGTCAGCTTCGACAGGCGGCTGGTGGTTGATGCGGTGCCGGGTGGCCGCGCTGCATTGTTGTTGATCTGACGGCCCATGCCAGGTGCCGACTTTCTCCCTGAACGCCAACTGCCATGCCGACCCTGATTGTCCCCATCGCCCTCGGCGACCGCAGCTACGACATCCACATCGGCAGCGGCCTGCTGGCCGACCCGGCCTCCTGGGCCGGCCTGCCGGCGTCGGCCGACGCGCTGATCGTCAGCAACACCACGGTGGCGCCGCTGTACGCCGAGGCCTTGGCCGTGCAGTTGCGCCAGCGCCACCGCCGCGTGCTGCAACTGGCCCTGCCCGACGGCGAAGCACACAAGACCGCTGCCGTGCTGGAGCAGGTCTACGACACTTTGTTGGCCGCCGGCTGCGACCGCAAGACGGTGCTGTATGCCCTGGGCGGCGGCGTGGTGGGCGACATGACCGGCTTTGCCGCCGCCTGCTACATGCGCGGCGTGCCCTTCGTGCAGGTGCCCACCACGC
>ERZ795056.3688-NODE-3688-length-16275-cov-6.074044_pt1 | contig 16275 bp, 16 predicted proteins | sample MGYA00375140_ERZ795056 | MGnify/ENA primary metagenome ERZ795056 (study PRJEB30185, sample SAMN05720227) | activated sludge metagenome | isolation source: Anaerobic digester | place: USA | collected 2015-03-09 ... | reverse complement strand
GAGCCTGAGCCTGAGCCTGAGCCTGAGCCTGAGCCTGAGCCTGTGCCTGTGCTCGTGCTCGTGCCTGTGCTCGTACTCGTGCTCGTGCCTGTGCTCGTGCTCGTGCCTGTGCTCGTACTCGTGCTCGTACTCGTGCTCGCACTCGTGCCACTGGCTCGGTGCGCCGGCGCGCAGCCACTGAACAACGTTACCGCTGTTACCATCGTTGCTAAAACGCCATGTCGAAGCACCATAGGGCCACGCTAACATTTTTTGCAGGGCCAAAAGTGCGGCTAAGCACCCTCGACCATTGAACAATTGAATTGCTCAGTGGGGACGATTCGCGACCCCATCGGCGCGAAAATCGTTGACGCAACCGCCGCACTCGCGTAGTTACAAGTTGCGGTTGCTGCCGTAGTTTGTGTCGCCCGAGCCATTGATTTGGCACGGTCGATACCGCGCGCCTGCACAACGCTAGCTTGTCGCTGCCGATTTGCTGGTGACCTCCATCGATGTTTCATCGGTGTTGCGGTGCAAGCGCACATCAGTCCGGCGCTCAGCCGGCGATCGAATTCTTCTTCTAGGATCATATGTTACGTAGCAAACACTTGGCTTCGTGTGTCCAGCGCGTGGATAACGAAACCGTCGATATCAAAAACGAACACGGCGTGCCTGTCACGCTATTTGCCAATCCCCAAATTCCGATTGAAGCCGAAGCTATTGAGCAGGCGCTCAGCTTTGTTTCCATCGAACAAACCCTGCAGTCACTATGGGACCAACAACAAGCTAAAACGATTGCGCCTTTTTGGGGCGACCACGTTGGCGCGTTGCAGCGCGTGGTGTTGACGCCGGATTTTCATCGGGGCTCCGGAATTCCCGTTGGCACCGTCGCGCAAACCTCGCATTTTGTCATTCCGCAAGCTGTTGGCAACGATGTGTGTTGCGGCATGCGCTTGCTGATGACTGACATCACCACAACCGAACTGGCGCCGTATTTGGATCATCTTGCTGGGCCACTACGTGATGTGTTCTTTCGTGGCAAACGCGAGATACCCATGGCGCCAGTGCAGCGAGAGGCCCTATTGCGTGACGGCCTCAGCGGGCTGCTTGACCAGCATCGCACTAACGCCGGTGCAGGCACCTGGCAGTACTATGATGCTGCGACCCAAGCGCGCGACTTGGCGCGCGTGCATTTCAACGGTTCACGCACGGCACGTGGCACCTTTGCATTTGCCGACTACATCAAGTCGTCCGGCGTTAGCGACGGGCGCGATACGCAAATCGGTTCAATCGGTGGCGGCAACCACTTTGTCGAATTGCAGACTGTCGATCAAATCATCGACGGTGGCGTTGCGCATCAATGGGGCGTGCAACGCGATCACGTGGCCATCATGGCGCACTCCGGTTCTGTTGGCTTGGGCCATGTGGTGGGCGGCTACTTTGCCGACGAAGCTAAGCGGATCTTTCCGCGCTCAATGCGCCGGCCAGCTCATGGCTTCTATCCCATACCAACCACGGGGCCGCACGCAGCGTTGGCCGCGAAGTATCTCGATGCCATGCACAACGCTGCCAACTTTGCGTTTGCCAACCGTTTGTTCTTGGGCTTGATGGCCATTCGCGTGTTGTCGGAAGTTCTCGGTCGCCGCGTTAACGCACGCTTGATCTACGACGCGCCACACAATTTGATTTGGCCCGGCGCCGACGAGCAATACGTGCATCGCAAAGGTGCTTGTCCGGCGCTCGGACCGAGTGGCGAAGCTGGCAGCGCGAGTGACCCGTTCACCTTCGTCGGCCATCCCGTCATCATTCCGGGATCCATGGGTGCAGCCAGCTACTTGCTGCAAGGCCAAGGCAACGACGCTGCACTGTGCAGCGCTTGCAATGGCGCCGGCCGCATTTTGTCTCGTGGCAAATCGCGCCACGTTGATCAAGCCCAATACCGCGAGACATTTTCCCGCTTGCGCGTCGTCACTCCCATCGATCCAACGTCCGTCGAAGTACGCACTCGCCGCGACGTCCTCGCCGAATATCACGACCGCCTCAAGGAGGAAGCGCCCTATGCGTACAAAGACATCACTCCCGTCGTCACCACCGTCGAAGATGCCGCAGTCGCCAAACGCGTTGCGCGCATGTGGCCGCTATTGACGATCAAGGGCTGATGATTACACCAAATAGTCGATGCACGTTCCATAGTCGATTTTCTCGCCGGTCCACATGCTGGCGTGAGTGTCGGCGCTGATCGCAAACTCGGCATTGTCGTCGCGTAAGCGTTTGATGCCGTATGAGCGTTGCGGCTCGCAAGTCTGCAGCGTCACCCGCGCTGGTCGCGGCACAATGCGCCGATTGCGTTCGTCGTAGAAGTGCCAACCATCGGCGCCGTCGGATTCCACCCGGAAGTTGCCTTCATGCAACAGCCGATGGTGCGCCGTGCACAGCAGCATCAAGTTGCTCAGTGCGGTTTTGCCGCCGTTCGCCCAGTGCCAAAAATGGAGCGAGCCAGCGAACGCTGGCGAGCGAGGTCGACATGATGGCCATCGACGAAACTGCGATGGTTGCAGCCCGGAAAGCGGCACGTTTGATCGCGTACCAATAACGCACGCTTGATGGCCGGTGGAATCGTGCGGGTTTTGCGACCGATTGACAGCGGTTGGCCTTTGTCGTTCACCGTCGCGATAACAACGCCAGCGTCACAACAAAGGCGTTGCGCAGTTGACGCTGCCATCACCTCACCGTCGGCAAACGTCGCGAGGTCCGACGGTTCCGCGGAACCGCGCAGGCTGCCCTGCGGCACCGTGACAATGATTTCGACCGGTGTGCGCTGTGGCCGCTCGCCACGCACGTGCCCGTGCATGATCGTCATGAATGCATCCGCACGCCGTGCGCTTCGCTCCTCCGGTGATTCCGGTGGTGGAGGGGCAACTGTCACATTTGTTGAGTGCGGTTCCGCGCGAGCGTGCACACTCGACGGTTCCAATCGGAGCGGTGGACTCAACGTTTCATTCGTTACCTCCGCCGCGCGCGGTTCCGCGCGAGTGTGTGCATGCGGCTGTTCTGCGGGTGATGTTGTCGCCGAGTGCGGTTCTGCGGCAGTCTGTGCTGCAGTCATCTTCTCCGCACGCACCGCATTGATCGCTGCCCAGACAATTGCCGCTTCATCGTTGGTCAGCACCAGTTCCAGCTTCACCATGCCGTGATCCAGCGTGCGCCGCGTAACACTGCGCGACGGCGCTGCCGTTGTCGTGCTTGCACCGTCGGCATACCCTTGCACGCTTTGAAACGCGCGACACAACTTGTCCAGCCCCGACGCTGGCATCCGCTTCGCATACTCCACCCAAAGCTTTTCATTCTCGCCCGTCGCCACTCGCGAAATTGCGCGAGCCTGTGAGTACGACATAGCCCCCGTGCGCAATTCTTCGTCGACCGCGGGCAGGTCCGCTAACTTGCGCGCCACCCGCAGCCGTTCACGCGACGTGCGCAAATCCCAACCGACGCGCCACGTTAACCAATGCGCGCACGACAACGCACCTTGCGCATACCAGCCGTTCTTGCGATCAAACTCGCGAATCGCCGTTAGTAATCGATGCATTGCAGCATCGATGTGCGCCGCCATCTCAGCAATTTGTTCACCCAACGCTTCCAACTCCACCTTTGCACTCGTCTGCATGCAGACACTCTATCACTACGTTTTTTGAAGCTCTGTGCTCCCCTCAGCGACGAGAACTCGCTTGCTCTGCGAAACTTGTCAATCCATCAGCAGTTCGTGCCGCTCCGCGCGATTTAACGCATCTACCAGACCGATCATTTGCACCTTCTCTGTTTGTGAATTCGTGCAACGAAAAATGCGTCAACCAAAAAAGAACATGCTTGTTTTTTTTCTCAACGATTCGTTGTGTCGTTGCCTTTCCCTCGGCCTCAATGCGCTGCTGGCATTAAACGTGACGAACAGCAAATTGATTTCGGCTCGGGCCTTTCCGGCGCACGTCCCTAACGCCGGCCTCGATTGAGCGCGCCGCCAATGCCCACTGTGGCGAACAACCAGGCGGCGCAGCAGACTCGTAGCCTGCACCGCGTTCGCGGCTGTGCTGCCAACCGCAGTGCGCCCGCTCGAAGCGCCACCTCACTCCTTCTTGAGCATCTGTGAGGCGACCGTTCACCGAGCTAGCCACCCGCGGCGAGAACCGTTGCGAGACGCCTCGGGAGAACCGAAGCCGCTTGTTTTTTCGCACCGGCACCATGTATCAATTGTGGTACATACCTTTGTAGCTTATGAAGCGGCGTAACATAGGTTCCGATTTCGACGACACCTTAGCCGCCGCCGGCATACTTGCCGACGTGCAGGCCGCCGCTATCAAGGCCGTGTTTGCTGCAGAACTCAAAGAAGCTATGGTCGCCAAGGGTGTTAGCGAAGTGCAACTTGCTAAACGCATGGGTTCCCGCGGTCGCGGCACAGTTCGCCGCCTCCTCGATCCACAAAATGCCTCTGCCACCCTCGTCAGTATGGTCAAAGCCGCCGGCGCCCTCGATGTTCAGTTGCAAGTACGCCTCGTTCGCAAACCCACGAAGAAGCGCCGGGCTGCGTAGGTGCGTATTGCTACGAGCTTCTAGCAAAAATCCCGAGGTCGTGAGTGTGCGAGTTACCCCTATTGGGTTGTGTTCAGAACCTGCGATTGATACGTTCGAAAGATGCAGAATAATTCATCCCCCCTGCGGCTCGTCGTCGCACTCGGAATGGTAACCACAGCCTGTGGCCATTCTGATCCTCCAATTGAGGTCGATCAAACCGCCCTCAACGAGTACGTCGCAGCGTTGCCTCCATGGCAGCAACCGCCAGCCGATTCTCACCTCATGAAGGACCTCGGCTTCGTTGAGCGGCAGAAGATGACACCAGCCGGCCCGGTGCGCTTCTCATGCCAGAAGGTCCAGCACGACGTTCTGCAGAGCTACACAAGTATTTTGTCGCTCGGGTCGAGCCAAACCAATTTGAAACCCGGGATGCTGCTGCAAGGCAATTCGTACCGCGCCGGCACGTTGCAATCGATTCCAATCCCGCGCTCGCCGGCCACGCTTTCGATCGATCTGCCAGTGCCAACGCCGACGGTTGTCGTCGAAAGTCCTGACAGTGCGTCGCTGCAACAAGGCGTCGCAACGCTGCAAATTGCGGCTTCGTCCGAGCTGACCAACCTGCCTGCGCTGGTTGCGTTCACCAAGGAAGAATCGTCCTCGGAAACCGAAATGACGCTGCAACTTGGCGCGTCACTCTCGTATTCTTCCGCTGTTGCGAGCCTCGATTTCGAGGCAGCCTTTGCCGGTCAAGAAGCGGTGCAAAAGCACACCATCGTCGCCAAGCTCATGCAACCGATGTATACGATTTCGTTTGCCGACGATGCGATCGCCGAACCAGCGAAGTTTTTTGCATCGACGGTGACGGAAGAGGATCTCAAGACCCAAGAAATGCTGGGGACGATCGGCCCGGACAACTTGCCGGTGTTTGTTTCGAGCGTCACTTATGGCCGCATGGTGGTGTTTACCGCAACGTCGACCACCGCAAGCAGCTCGTCGGAAATCAGCGCGAAGCTCGACGCTTCGTTCGGCGCCTACCGCGGTGGCGCCGCACTTGACCAAGCCACCAAAAACTTTTTGTCGTCGCTTGAGATCAAAGTCCTAGCCATCGGTGGCGACTCGGCAGCGGTCGGCAACGCCATCGTCACGGGTGACTACAACTCGCTGTTTGGCAATGCGGATGCGACCTCCGCCGTTCCACTGAAATTTGCGGTTAAAAACCTCGCGGGCACGCGCCCACCGGCGGGGATCGGCGATGCGTTGTCGTTCGTCGAAGAAAATTGCACGCCGATCACTGCTGTCGGGTGGGTCGAAATTCCACCGGCCACTGGCGCAGCAACCTTCCAGCAGCTGTCGATTGGCAAAGGCGGTCAAGTCTGGGCTGTCGGTGACAACGGTACCGCCTTGTATCACTTCAATGGTACGTCCATGGACCGCGTCGATAGTGGGGCCGCCGTTGGTAGGTTCCGTGAAGTAGCCGTCAATGACGATGGCTTCGTCGTTGCGCTTTTTAATGATCAGAAAGTCCGTTTGCACCAGCAATCGGGCGCAGGATTTTATCCAAACCAAACCCAATTAGAGGTTGGCAGCTTCCTCCGCGTTGATTTTGCCGGCGATACACTCATGGGCTTGGGCCTCAACAGCGGCTTCTACGCCTTCGACGACGCGAGCGGAACATGGCAACAACGGGCGGCGGCAACCGCAGCAGGATCCTCGATATCCATGGCCGATGGTGGCCTGGCTTGGTTTCGCGGCGGCAGCGTCGATGTGCCAGCAGCTGGGACGTACACGATATCGAATCCAAACGCCGTAGTTGTTCAGAAGAGTTCGTCTCCTGCCGTTACACCAGCCGCTGCCTCGGCGACCGAAGTTTGGGGGCTTGGTGCTGACTTCGCGATTCGGAAATATAACTTTGGTGCTAGCGCTTGGGAGCTCGCCACCGCGATTACCCCAGCAATCGCTGCGCCACCGCAGCCGATCAGCCAGTTCGACGCTGGCCCCGGCGCCAACCTGTGGATCGTTACCAACGCAGGCAAAATCATGCACTGGGTGCCGTAAGGCGCAGACCAGGAGCCGCCAGTAGCGCCGTCGCCGCCGCCCACTACCCCCGGCGCAACTTCGCCCATGACGCGCGAACTTCGGGGCTCGCGTTGTCCCAGGTCCATTGCTGCATGGACTCTAACCACTCGATGCGTTGCTCAATGGTGGCTTTGGCAAATTGAGCCAATTGCTCGTCGGAAACGTAGTAAGAGTAGCCACCTTTGGGCGCGTTGTTGCCGTTGCCGTCTGAGTCGCTCATGACGTGAGTCTTTCGAGGTGCGCAATATCAGAAAGATCTTGGCTGCGATTGGCGCGGCGTTTGAGTGCAATAAGGTCAGCAACGGCCGCAACGCGAACGCCGGTCCCAACGGTAACCGCGCGCGCCACAACACCGTCAGGATCTAATGACGGCGCGATCAGAATATCAACTTCGCGCAAGGGATTGCGCGGGTCCGAATACGTGATGGCAAGCAGGCTGCGCTCGTCTTCCCATTGGGCGGCGAGCTCGCGATCGGCTGCATCGACCAACGCAATAGGCAATCGTATTTGCAAACCAAGGCCAGATAGCAGCTGATGACAACGATCAAGGTTTTCGCGGTCGGTTGCCACCATGATGTCAATGTCGTACGTCATGCGCGGAACACCGTGGAGGTTGACCGCAACACCGCCAACTACGCAGTACGCAACGTTCGCATTTGCAAGCGCGCCTACTAGTTGCTGTATGAACACGGCGTTATCTTAGCAAACCATAGCGGAACATTCGAGCTACTAGTTTGGTAGACGTGAGGCAGCCACGATCGCTACTCACTCTTCACCTTCGCTGGGCGCAGCGCATACGCATACGCTGCAAGGTCGCGCTTCACGTCTCCAGCGACGGGCCGGTTGTGAACGTTGCCATTGTTGTCGATGGCGTCGACGATGGTGCGTTTGCGGTCGTGCCACGACACAAAGACGTAGACGTGATCGGGCCAACCGGTGGTGAAAATCAAGTCGCCGGGTTGCAGGGTCGCTGGGTCTTCGCTACGAGCCCAGGCCAAGTCGTGTTCGAGGTAGTCAGAGAACGCGTATGTGATGCGCGAGACGTTGGCGTCGAGGCGTTTCACGTCTTGCGGAATTGCAATGCCAGCGTGGCGCAACGCAGTTGATACAAACGCGACGCAGCCATTGCGTGAGGTCCCGTGCCACGCCAAAACGTCTTGTTTAATGTCGCTGTAATGGGTGCGGTAATACTTCGCGAACGTTGCACCAACGGTAGCTGGCTTGACCTTGGCTTTAGGTTTTGCAGCTGCGGGCGCCGCAAGCAACGTGGCAAGCAGCGCAATCGAAACGGTATGGGCCAACCGAGCCATATGCTTTCAACGCATGGGTGGTAATGAAGTTCTCCGTGTTGCAAGTCTTTGAATTCATAAGAAAAACGAGACTGCTGATTAATGCTGGCAAGAACAAAGCGGCAGCTTGGATTGTCCGCGGATTGTCCGGAACTAGGCGTGATTTGTCCGTAATCTTTAGCGTCGGCAGCCGTACAACGAACATGGCGCACACCGGAGTCAACACGCTGGCAGCCACGGCGCCGCATGTGCAAGGCCCCGCCGGACGTGACGCCGACGGTGCATCGGGCCTTGGGCTGCACGGCACGTTGCATGGTGCTGGCGCAACGCGGTGGGTGGCCCAAGTGATTGCTGCGAGTGGCACCGATCGCATCGCTTTGGCAGCCGCACTACGCACGTCGCGCATGGTGCACAATCGCGATGTCTGGACGGCGCTGCAGCAGCAACTAGGCAACGAGCAAGCCACGCAAGTGATGATGGCGGCGTCGAATCCAGCGACGGGCATGAGCAGCACCGTACCTAGCACCGTACCTGGCACTGCAGCCGGCGGCGAAGCGCATGCTGCCACTGCGACGACGAGTGTCGCGACAGGCGCTGGTGCGCCGGTTGGGCCGGCGGCCGCTGTTGGTGCGGTGTTGGCCGAACCAATGCATCGTGAAGTGTTTGGCGTGCGCATCACCGCAGCTGCAGGTTGCCATCCTGAATCGCTCGAACGCGCAGCCACAATTGTCCGTCAAATGATCGGCCGCAATGTTTATGCCCAGCGACGCTTGGCCGAAGCGCAGCTTACGTTTGTGATCATTCCTGCCGACCGCGCGATGACGTCGTTGCCAGAATTTGCTGGCTTGATCGGGCAAACCACGTTTGACAACCGACCGTGGGAAGACGTTCGTGGCGTCGGCAAACAAGCTACCAGCGACGGTCGCGTTGCGATTGCCGCCGGTGAAGAGACGTTGATCAACGTGCCTTCAACGCGCTCAAACTATCCTGCTGGCTACAGCGTGGGCCAACATGAATTCGCCCATGTGTTGCATCTCGACGGCATGACCGATGCGCAGCGTGCGCGCGTCACGGCGCTGTTTGCAGCACGCCAAGCCGCGGCGGTTTCGGCGCCGACGACAACATGGTCCGATGCGTACGCAGCTTCCAACGAACGCGAATACTTTGCACAAGCGAGCAACGTATTCTTTGGCACCAATCAAATGGGCAGCAATGCTAACGGGCGGGCTTGGTTACAAGCCAATGATCCAAACATGTACACATTTTTGGTTGAACTCTACGAGCGTGCGCATGATCGTCGTGGCCGGGTGACCAACGACTAACCCTCAGGCGACTAATTCGCTGGTTCAGCTTCGAGCGTGCCAGTGTAAGTCGCTGACGTCATGCTTGGCTCACAGGCGCCGCCGATGAGCATGGTTTGGTCGTCGACTTCTTGGAACGTCAGGTTCGATACCTCCCATGTGTATTTGGCGCCAACTGCGGTGCCAGCTGCAATGATTTTGACAGTGCCCGAGGTGGCGAAGTACATAGCTGCCGAACCCGTTGCGGAAGCTTTGGCGACTAGGTCGACGCACAGCCCACACTTTTGCGGATCGGCGTCATCGCCAGTGATTTGAAAGGTGCCGGTCTTGATGGCTCCTGCCGCAAACGCGCCGGCACCAGGAAACAGCGACACGACGAGCAAATCTGATGACGCGTTCAGCTTGATCGAACTGGCTACCGCTGGTGGCGCGGATGCATCCATTGGATCTTTCATCAAATACGCTTTGCCCGGCGTGCCGGTCACGGTGCCAAACTTGGCCGTCGCGGTTTTGCAAACGGCATTGTTGCCACCAGTGCCATCGCCATTGCCGTCACCGTTGCCGTCACCGTTGCCGTCACCGTTACCGTTACCGGTGCCAGTGCCGGTGCCAGCGTCGCCGCTAACACAGCCGACAGTTGCGAACATCGAAGCGAAGAGAGCGACAATCAGTTTGTTTTGCATACTCCCAACATACGGATCGAAATGATCAATTTCCATGTCCTATCGAGGTTGCACCAACGCGATTAGCCACTGCATACAAAACGCTGCAAACGAAATCGTGCAGCCAAATCGTCGACGGTAAAGTGCGCGAACGCGTGGTCGATCATTGGCAAGATCGACCTTCGCAAAAAAAATGCCCCCACCCCCCAAATAATTTTGTGCACAGTCCACTGGGACAAAATCCCCACCGAAAAAGGCGCGAAATGACACCGATAACGCGCGAAAACCGTCGTTACGGCGCTTCGCCTTCAACCACGATGCGGCGCCACAATTCGAACGTGAGCAACATCCACAAGCGCAACCCAAAACGACCAGGGCCTTCTTCGGACTCGTACGCAAGCAACTTAGCAACGCGCTTTGGATCGAAGATGCCAGCTTTGGCCACCGCTGCTTCGGACAAGACTTCTTGTGCGTAGGCGCGGAGCGGCCCTCGGAACCACTGTTGTACAGGCACGCGCATGCCGCTCTTGGGCCGCGCGATGATCTGTTCAGGGAGATCGTTTTGATACGCGCGCTTGAGTGCAATCTTTTCGATGCCAGCGCACAGCTTTAACGTCGGCGGCATCGCAAATGAAAATTGCAACAAGCGCTCGTCGAACAACGGCGACAACGTTAGCAGGCCACTTGCGCCAGTCATGCGGTCGACCTTTGGCAAAATCAAGTGGGCGCCTTTGAGCTTGATGTTGATCAACGACAGTTTGTTGAGCAAGCCGGCCGGCCGGGTGGCATCGAAGTAAGGGGTCAGCAAGTCTTCAAGATCGCGCTTGGCGTCAACTTGCTTGGCCCAATCGGGCGCCATCAGTACGGGCCATTCTTCGTACGAGCGGCGATATGATTGCAGATACATGCGCGCGCGAAAACTGTCGTCGCGCTCGATGCCTCCGTACCAGTGGTGCAACATCATTGGAATGTTTTTGGGGCCACCGAATAGTGGGTCACCGCCTTCGCCGTTAAACGCCCAACGCGCGTGTTTGCGCACCCGTTCGGCTAGTTCGAAGTTGGGCGCGGTGATCGGATCGCCAATTGGATCGTCGAGGTGCCAGATGATCTTACGCAACCGTGGCAGAAATTGATTTGGATCAAGGTGTACTTCGTGATGCTCGGTGCCGCAGCGCTTGGCAACTGCTTCGGCATACGACAACTCGTTGGGATGCTCAGGCCCGAAGTGGATCGAAAAGGTCTGAATGTTGCCGTCGTGTTGCTTGCATAGCTCGGCGGTAACGACACTCGAATCGAGGCCACCCGACAAAAATACGGCGACCTTTTCGCCACGTGGCGCGCGTTCACGAACTGCAGCGGCGTGCAGCGCACGAAATTCTTCGAGCCAATCAGCTTCGCTGCGAGCGGCACCGCCTTCGTCGAGACGAGCTAGTACATCGAAGTACATGTGGGAGGTTGGTTGCGCTGCCGCAAGGTCGATCCACTGGCCCGGCAGCAGTTCGTGCACACCTTCGAGCATCGTGGTTTCGCCAGGCAAAAAACTGTAGCTCAGATATTGCGCAACCGCGGCGGGTCGAATGCGCCGCGCGAACCCTGGCGTGTTCACGATCGCTTTGGGTTCGACCGCAAAATAGCGCCGGCCCGCGTGCGTCAAGTGATACGCAGTGCGTACCCCGCCACCATCGCGTACGACGATGAGTCGGTCGTGATCGACGATGGCGATCACGAATGCGCCGCGCAGTGGCCGCAAACAAGCGACGCCTTCGGCGCCAAAGCGTTCGGCCAACACGCTGAGGCTGGGCACCTCGCTAGATGCAAGCAAGTAGCCTGCGAGCGCGACCACGATGTCGCCACTGCGGCCAATGCCGCTGGTGACCATGCCACGCGCATGCGCTGCTGCGGCTTCGCTGGCGCTTAGTGCTGGCAACACGCCAATGGTTGCAGTTCCTGTTGATACCGACGCAAGTTCGTTGCCGCGATGCGCCAGCGCGGTTTGCATGGCAGTTAGCCTTGCAGGATCTGGCGCTCCGGTGAATCCAAATATCGCACCCATATAATCCCCTCGTGTTCAGCCGAAATCGCCGTCGCCGCCGTCGTCGCCACCGGTAAAGTCCCCAGCGCCATCCTGTCCATCATCGTCGCTGCTGGAGGACCAGCCGCTGTCGCTGCCGCCGCCACCCGAATCAGCGTGGTCATGTTTGTGTTTGTTGGCTGCCGCATCAACGTGGGCCGGCAACAACGCACCTTGCGCCGCAAAGCCGCCAACGAGCGCGGTGCTCAACCCAGCGAGCACGGCTGGGTAAGGTAGGATGTCCACGGCAACCGAAGGTTCGTGATCCTGCGCTACGGCTTTAGCCGCTGGTGACCGCCGAACTTGCGAAGCCGTTAACCCAGCGTCAACGAGGTTAGCTTTTGCAAGCGGATAGATCGGCGAACTCCGTAGCCGGGTAGCCATCATTGTCCCTATCGTATCGGCGTTGTGCAACAAGATCACTGGCAGGTCAGGCCGCATGCGTAGGGTGTTTTTCACTTTGTCTTGCAGATAGGCTGGATAGCCCGACTCGGCGACGATCAGCGCCTTTTGTTCAGCATGCGCATGGTTTTTTACCAGCAGGTCGACGAGCAGGTCGTCGCTGACGATGATGATTTTTTCGACGCCATAGTCGTGAACGTCATCTTCGATGGTGCGATAGACCGGCCCGCTACCAAGCATCGGCTTGCTCAGCATTTTGGCTGGCTCGCGGCCGGCCGCGTTCCATTTGCGCAGCGCGTAATCAAACGTAGTTCGACTCGGCGGTAACCAGCGGTCTTCGGTGAGCTTCGCTTTGGTGCGTGATGCGAAGGTAAGCCACAAAAGGATCAACCCAAGAATCCAAAAGAACGGCGAAACTAAGAGCGCCATTGGCACACTGGCGATCGTCGCGAACGCGGGTACGACGCAACTTGAATTCCACCGCCGTTCAATCTCACCGGGCACCAGCGTCTTTTTCATCGCGCAGTATTCGCCATACAAGCGGTTCGCAGTGAAATAGTAGGTGTCGCCGCGACTGGCTCGTTTGATGATTGCAAGCATGCCGGGATCGCTGATTGGATCGCTTTTGCTAAAGACAAACTGGTACGAACACGCGCAGGTTTGGCTGAGCCTCAGCTTGTGGACTGCTTGGCACTTGGGGCATTTCAGCATGCTGATGGCTCCGTGGTGGTGCGCCAAGTGCGCCAGGTGCGATTGAGCATAGGATGATCTTCGTCGGTGGGGCCAGTGTCGCTGTCCGGGTGAAACACCACCACGTCCAGGCTTGCGTCGTGGGTAATGAAACAATGCACTTGCTGTGGCGCAAGCACGAATGCCGTGCCCGGCCGCAATGGCGATTCTCCTTGTGGCGTCCGACAAACCCCGCTGCCTTTGGCAATGATGCCAATCCGCAGCGACGGATGGACATGGGACGATTGTGACGTGCCGGCAGGGATGTGCAGATGATTGAAGCACGGGTCGCCTTTGCGCCACGGCGCAAGCAACAAGGTGTCGGTGCACCCGTCGATGTATCGCAAGCGACCGGTCGCTTCGAGCGGGCCGCCGAGCAGCAGCGGCGCGCGATAGCCTTGCCTTGCCGCCAACAGCAATAAGCCGTCGTCGATCGTAAGCCGGCCATTGGTGGCGACACCGTACATGCCGGTCGCTAGCCGAAATGTGCCATGGTTGGTCTCCAACGTAGCGGCGCCGTGTGCGACGTAGAAATACCCGCTTGCGTCCACGATGTCGAGCGCGCCGTTTTGCAGCAAGGCTGCACTTGATGGCCATTGCGGATCAACCTCGTCGAGGCGATGCCACGCACTATCGGGCTGCAAAAACACTAAGCCATGCACCGGCCCAGCCTAGCGAACTCGCGAGGGCGACTCAACCTTGGCGCGCTGTTTGATATGGTTATTGAATCGGCAAGAATATGTCGGAAATCGCCTCGGTTTCGCCAACTTCCGGCGGAAACTTGATGCGTTGTAGATAAATCGGAAAGTCGCGCGGGGTTTCGCTGCTTTGAGGCAACCACGTGCGATAGAGAAAGCCGACGGTTTGGAACAACGTATCGTCGGTGCCAACGTGGCGTAGCGTCGCGCACCGGCCACCAGGAATCACTTTGTTGACAATGCCTGCGGCGGTAGCACTGGCTATCGCTTCAGCTGCTAGGGGTTGGTTGATCCCTGCGCACAAATCGAAACGATAGTCGTCGGGTGGCGTATCGTCGGGGTTGGACCAGAACACGTTGTAGGTGGCGCTCGTGCTCGGCGGCAGGTGGTTGGCGCGTCGCCATGCAATGAATGCGCGTACCGAGTCGCCGATGCGACGTGGGTCGCCACGATGTTCGTAGACGGCGACGGGCACGTCGTTAGTCGTGATCAGTTTTACGTCGGAGAGGGAAAGCTTGATTGCCATATGTTCGCTGCGAATCCGGGACACGAGTTGGTAGCTGTCGTGCCATGTGTCCCAACATGGTTGCAGCCGAAATTGCGACGGGGTTTGGCCCGTGGTCTTTTTGAATGCGCGTGCAAAGGCTTCCGGTCCTTCGTAGCCATTGCCGAGTGCAATATCGAGAATGGAAAATTGTGGGCGGAACGCGAGCTGGTCGGCAGCGCGTTTGAGCCGGCGCAGTTGCACATACTTGAATGCGCTGATGCCAAACAACGCACTGAATTGGCGATGGAAGTGAAACTTCGACGACGACGCGATGTCGCATAAGGCGGCGGCCGATAGATCGTCGTCGAGGTGTTGATCGATGTAAGCCAGGACGGCGCGGAACCGTGCAAGATAATGGCTGGTAGCGTCGGTGGTGGGCATAAACGTCGTCGGTGTGGTGCTACACTAGCGGCTTGCGCGGCGGCACACCTAGCCGAAGTTGCGAAATCGGCAAGGACATTGCCCAGCTAGCAGCGCTGACGCGGTAGCATAGTGATGTGGCGACCACTCGTATCACGAAGGCCGAACGTGCGCAGGTGGCAGCGGCAGTCCACGCCGCTGAACAACAGCATCGCGGCGAAATCGTGTTGCATGTTGAAGCGTATTGTCTTGGTGATCCGCTCAAGCGCGCGGCCAAGGTGTTTCATGCACGCGGTTTTGCGGCAACCCAAGCCGACACGGCGGTGTTGATCTACGTTGCCACGCTGAGCCGCAAAGCTGCGGTGTGGGCGGGGCGCGGGATTCCGAACTGCGACCAGCTTGGTACTTGGCAACCGGCACTTGATGCGTTGTCGCAGGCAATGGCGAAAGCGCCGGTGTCGGAGGCCTTGTGTATTGCAGTCGCTGAAGTTGGCAAGGTGTTGCGAAGCGCCGTGCCTGGACCCGACCGTGGCGGCAATGAACTTGCCGACGGAGAAATGCAATGAAGCGCTACGTCGTCGCGCAACTGGCTGTCATCGTCGCCTGGCTGCTGATTTGCCTGCGGCCTGCGCCAGCGCAACCTGACCAAGGTGGCGTGCGCGATGCAGCGCATGTGTTGAGCGCAGACGGCATCGCCGCGATCGCTGCGGAAATCAATAAAGCCGACGCAGCCGGCGTCAGCATTGATGTCTTGTTGCTCGATCGCTTGGCGGACTCGATCGAGCGAGTGGCGCGACAACGTGCCACTGAGTGGACGCCAACGCACAGCAAAGCAGCGGTGTTGGTCATTGCGATCGGTGATCGACAATCGCGACTCGAGGTTAACGATGCGTTACGGCCCCAGCTGCCGGATGCACGCAGCCAGTTCGCGCTCGATAGTGCACGGCCGTATTTGCGAGACAAAAACTACAGTGGCGCGATTGTGTACGTGATCGGCCAAGTTGCAGCAGCAGCGTCGGGCGCCGCTGGGCCAGCCGAAGATCCAACCGGCGAGACGGTGCAGCGAAAGCCGCAAAATACCGCTGCAGCAGCGCATCACGCGCATCCAGAAGATCGCGGCGATGGTTGGATGATCTTCGGGATCGTGCTTGGGATTATCACTGCGAGCGCGGCACTGGTTGGTTACACCCGCTACTCACGTCAACTGGTCGTGGTCGACGGCAAACCGCGGGCCGTGCCTTATTGGCGCCATTTCATTGGTGGTTATGGCGCGGTCTTCGCTGCGCTGCTTACGGCGCTCGTTTGGATTATTAAGGTCCTCGCCGAAGGCAACAAATCGTCGTATTCGTCGTCGAGCAGCTGGAGTTCTAGCAGCTCACGCAGCACGAGTAGCTCGTTTAGCTCGCATGGTTCAAGCGGCTCGGGTGGCGGCTTCAGCGGTGGCGGTGCTAGTTCTTCTTGGTAGTGGGCACCACGCGCTCGCGTCTATTGTTACTTCGCTGCTGGTGCCGGGCTTGGGGTTGGTGCCGTCGGAGCTGCTGCTGTGCCGGGTGTCGTCAACGACAATTCTAAGCCGTGCTTAAAGCCATCAAGCGCGG
>ERZ795056.3683-NODE-3683-length-16287-cov-9.868778_pt1 | contig 16287 bp, 11 predicted proteins | sample MGYA00375140_ERZ795056 | MGnify/ENA primary metagenome ERZ795056 (study PRJEB30185, sample SAMN05720227) | activated sludge metagenome | isolation source: Anaerobic digester | place: USA | collected 2015-03-09 ... | reverse complement strand
TCGAATTCGGCCAGTGCTTCGGCCCCGACATTCCGGTCGGTGAGGACGTTCTGAAATTCATTATCGGCAGCCGTTTGCTCATTGAAGGCAAAATCGACCGGACGGACCATAAGAATGATGTTGCTGATCTGGCGTAGGTTCTGGTTGGACATGGAGTTGGTTACGGATTTAATCTGGCTTGAATTCCGCCCAAAAATACAGTCCTTTCTGAGAGGATCGTGATTTCCGGGGCAAAAAAAAACCCCGCCAGAAGCAGGGTGTTTTTTGTGTTTAAAGTGGTTGTTCAGATAAGCAAATTATACGTTTGGCTGTGCTTTCTTCTTTTTGAATGCGCCCAGCTCTATTATTTTTTTGAGGCCGTCGAAATAGAGGAGTACATATAAACCTCCGGTCATGACCCATAAGATGAAAATGTTGAATACCGCCGTGTCGACTTTCATACCGAACAGATATTTGTACGGTGCGAAAAAGTGTGCTCTTGACAGGATGCGGTTTGATTCAGATGGCTCCTTGTAAATCGGATCCACCATTTGAACCAACCGGCCATCGGTCTCAATGATTTTCTTGTCTTCGTCTGAATTTTTGACGAATCGTTCAATGGCCCGGTTGTGGTTGGCAAGACGGAATAAGTTCAGATTCTGGTTGCCTTTGTACTGATGCTCAAGTCGGGAATACAGGTTGCCTTCTTCGACCGAAGCCAGTCTCGAAATATCAGAATAGTAGGTTCTCAGTCTGGCCAGGTAGGCAGAGGCTTCCTGCAGAACATCCAGATTACAGCCTGGTTTCAGACGGTCCACATTTGGAAATGCCAGCTGTGGATGAAGTTTGTTCTCGTTGGCAAACTCGTTCCGAAGCACCAGCATATCACTTTCAATCTTGTCTTTGTGTTTGAAAAGATTGACATGAGCATACTCAATGGCGTACTGAACTTTTGCTTCCAGTTCCGGAACCACATAGATGAAGTGGTTGTCGGCTACGTGCTTTTTGAAGTGGGTCGGGAAGAATGGCTTGTTGTATTCATTGTCTTTGAAAAACGACACCATCAGTCCTTCGTAAGCCCAGCGGGAAGCCATCATTTCAGAAATCAGGGGAACATCGGTGTTGTCTTTGATGTCCGGATTGATTTTGCTGAACTTGATCACAATTCCACCCAGAACCAGCTGCGGAATGAGCAGGATGGGGATGAGAATGTAAATCGTTACCGCCTGATTAAAGGACGACGAAATATTGAGACCCAGCATGTTGGCGAAACAGGTGGCCGAGAACAACAGACCCAGTTGGATAAACGAGAACTGACTGATTTCCAATACAAAACTTGAGATCAACCAGAAGGACAAAGTCTGAAAAGCCGACAGCGAAAACAGAATCAATACTTTGGAAAGGAGATAGCTGCTTCGGGACAGGTTCAGGAATTTCTCACGTTTGAGGATTTTCCGGTCGTGGAAGATCTCCTCGGCACTCACCGTCAGTCCAAGAAACAGGCAAACAATGATGGAAATGAAGATGAACACAGGCAGGTTTTCATTTTCAGAGAAACTATAACTGCCACCGGTGTATTTGTCGATGCTGTAGTGGCGGTTGATCAAAGCAAGCAACAATGCAAGAAGCGGAGCCTGTATCAGATTGATCGCCAGGTATTGTTTGTTGTTGAATTTCGACAACACATCCCGTTTGATAAACACTCCAAACTGACGTGGCCATGCGGCGTGTTTAATGGCTTTGATGATGGAAGACTCTCCTTTGGTTTGCTTTTCAGGCTGAAATGATTTCTTGAATTCCTGGTACCATTCGTAAGGAAGAATTTTCCTTTCTCTTGTGTACCGTCCGAATTCCGTGACTCGTCTGGCCTCAATGAGATCAAAGATGACTTCCGGATTCACGTGGCCGCATTCGTAGCAATAGGCCTGATCTTTCTTCACCTGATTGGTTTTGCTTTTGAAGTACACAATGGCTTCGATCGGGTTGCCATAGTATATCGGAAAGCCACCGGTGTCCATAATCAGCAGCCGGTCAAACAGTTTGAAAATGTCGGAAGAGGGCTGGTGAATTACCACAAAGACCAGTTTGCCAAGCAGGCTCAGTTCTTTGAGCAGTTCGATGATGCTTTGAGAATCGCGGGAAGACAGACCGGAAGTTGGCTCATCCAGAAACAGAACCCCTGGGGCACGAAGCAGTTCCAGACCAATGTTCACCCGTTTCCGTTCTCCTCCCGAAATGGTTTTATCCATTGGATTTCCCACTTTCAGGTGGCCGATTTCAGTCAGGCCCAGATCACCCAGTGTTTTGTTAACCAGTTCGTTGAGTTCATCTTCGGATTTCTCTCCAAAACTGAGTCGGGCAGCGAAATACAGGTTTTGAAACACCGTCAGTTCTTCGATCAGCAGATCGTCCTGCGGCACATACCCGATCACACCTTCGAGTTTGGATTTGTCTTTGTGCAGATCCAGTCCGTTGATGAGGATTTCTCCTTTGCAAGGTTTGAGATTGCCGTTCAGGACTTCGAGAAGTGTACTTTTTCCTGCACCGGAAGCACCCATGAGGCCAACCATCCGACCGGAGGTTTCTGAAAAACTCAGTTCATGCAGACCCACTTTTCCGTTTGGAAATTTGTACACCACATTGCTGACATCGAAGGTGATCTTTTCCTTTTCCTGATCATCCAGAAATTTGGAGATGATGTCGGAATAGTAGATCGGATCGGAGTCGTCTCCTTTGATCAGGCCACCGGAAGAGAAGTGATACACTTCTTCTTCAAGCATCTCCACTCCATTGAGAGTGAGCGACTTGCTACCTGAGTATTTAACATGGTAAGAACCGATTCCTTCGAGCCGCATAACGGCGATGTAACCAGGGACTTTTTCAGAGTAGATGTGTTTGCTATGGCGAAGTTTTGTGTTTTGATTCGAAGAGATGATGAGGACGTTTTGAAAATCCGGCTCAAGTCCATGGTTTTTGGAGCAAAAGCGGAGAATCTGATGGAATTCGTCATGCGATATGTTGAAGACCTCTGATACGGTATGGAGAAACTCCATTTCCTGCGGATGGATGTATCCGTCGGAATCGATCAGGGAAATCAGGACAATGACGACATTCAGTTTTTGTTGTTGATTGAGTTCTTCATTGAGGTTGCTGCAGAGCAAAACCATCCGGGACGAATCCCTCACTGAAAAAAAGCCCTCGTCCGGATTTTTCCGGGCCCGGGCACTCAATGAATTCCGGTCCAGGTGTTCTTCAAAAAGGCGGAGGTATGATTCTGGCTGGTCGATGGAAAGTTGATATTCCAGAAACAGTCGCACAATCTCCCTTACTTTTTCACGATCCTGGTGAAATTTTGAGGCAATAGCAAAAAGTTGAATGAGGCTTAAAAGTAGAGGCTCACTCATAAAAGTAGTCTAAATGGTTGCTAGCATGGCCAAATCTCTCTCAAAGAGTTCTGGCGCTAATAAATAGGGGTACTGAGGCAGGAAAGAGGGTCAAATATGTTGAAAGGTTCGACGTATTCGGCCTTGCTCCCCCGTTTCTTTAAATCACCAACTGGAATGAGCGGGGCTTATTCCAACTGACGGGTCAAAAGTACGGGTAGCATGGAGACTGGCCTTTCGAACTCTGGTGAGTTTCTTACACGGATGCGTATTGTGTGTATGCAGTCTCAAATTTCAAACCTTGTCCTGCGTTTGCTTGAAGCGATACTTTAAGCATTGTTTTCCAACATTCACTTATCCACAGGCAATTAGAAAATAAAAAAGGGAATGGTTGCTTCCATTCCCTTTTCAAAGGCAGCCCGGATTTGCAGGGCTATGCACGAATTCGGTTACGATTTGAAGAATTTCCGGACCAAATCTGACACATAGTCGACCTGTTCATCCGAAATTCCCGGAAATAAAGGCAGGCTCAGACTGGTTTCAGCCAGCATTTCAGCCAGTGGATAATCTCCTTTTTTGAAACCACTGCTTTTATATGCCTCCTGCAAATGAGGAGGAATCGGATAGTGAATCACAGTCTTCACGCCATTTTGTTCCAGATAAGATTGCAACTCATCTCTGCGGTCACAACGGACCACAAAAAGATGGTACACATGGCTGGCCTCCGGGTGTGTGTAAGGAAGGACAAGTCCGTCCGTTCCTGCAAGGTTTCGGAGATAACGCTCCCCGATTCTTTGTCTTTCAGCCGTCCATTCGGCTATGTACTTCAGTTTTACAGAAAGAAGACCCGCTTGTAGTTCGTCGATCCGGTTGTTGTATCCCTTGTACATATTGTGATACCGCTTTTCGGAACCATAGTTGCGCCATACTTTGGAAAGCTGAGCCCATTCATCGGAATCGGTTGTGATGGCACCGGCTTCTCCATATGCACCCACATTTTTGGTGGGATAGAAACTGGTGGCGTTTACATGTCCGAAAGATCCTGTCTGTTTACCATTGAAAAGTGCGGCATGTCCCTGGGCATTGTCTTCTATTACAAACAAAGAGGCTTCTTTGGCGATCGACATGATTTCATCCATCTCACAAGCCTGTCCATAAAGGTGGACCGGCATGATGGCTTTGGTTTTGGAGGAAATCACATTCCGGATCTGAGCCGGTGAAATATTATAGGTTCGGGTATCCGGTTCTGCGAAAACAGGGGTGGCACCCGCCATTTCAACTGCCAGGTTTGTGGCAATGTATGTATTGGAAGGTACGATCACTTCATCACCGGGACCCACGCCAAGCACTTTCAAAGCCAGGTGAAGTGCATCGAGGCCATTGGAAATTCCTACGGCATGCTTCACCTGGTTGAACCGGGCGTAGTCTTCCTCGAATTGTTTGGTCATATTTCCCAGCACATAATACTGAGAATCGAAAAACCGGGCGAAAACTGCTTTCGACTCCTCGGCAACCCGCTCGTTCTGAGCGGAAAATGATACAAATGGAACGTCCATCAGGTAGAAGATTTTGAAAATAAATGCGTGCAGGATCCCAGTTTGAAGCCCAGTTTTTCACAATTGTGAATCACCGCTTTGTTGGTCGATTGTGTGGTCATAACCAGAACTTTCGATTTCTGAGATTTTGCATAGTAAAGTGCGTGCAAACATAAGGGATAATGCCAGCCTTTGTTTCGTGGCAGGCAGGCTGTGAGCGGAATCCGGTAAAAAAATCCGTTGGCAAACCGGTCATCTTTTACTTTTCCCAACGCGACAAACGCAGATGGGGGAGTTTTAAGGTCGGGCACAAATACCCGTTCAGCAAATCCGTTCACACAATTCTCAATATAGGTTTCCAGGTACCGGTTGGTTTCTTCTTCTGAAAAAAACGGATCGGCATGGTACTTATCGAAATTATTCACCGCCAATAATGCGGTTTCACGCAATGAAAGGATATCTTCAGCAGTTGCATTCCGGCAGGACTGTGTTTCTTCCGGCAAACCATCCAGCAGGTGATAATAAGTAAGGCGTGTTTCAACCAGCGAAAAGCCCAGTCTACCTAATTCGCGGAAAGCATTGATGTCTTCAGAAGGAACTTCGGCGAAAACATTCCATCTGGAATCGGATTCCTGAAAGCCTGCTTTACTTTTCCAGTCAATTAACGGTTCTTCAGGAAGGAAATCCAGTTTGTAAATCCCCGCGTTAAAAAAGGAAGAATCCCATTCGAGTCGTTTGCCAATGAGATGGCTCTCCGTATTTACTTCATCGCTGGTTGATTGAAACCCAAATAGGCGGTCAAAAAACCCGAGAGAGTACCAGTTGAATTGTTTCATTTTCAAGACGGCTTCCGGTATTGTAGGAAGTCATCGTAATTGCGAATGTAATCCTCCGGATCGTAGATATGGGATGCCAGAACAAGACAAACAGAACCGGAAGAGAAGTTGAGTTCAGATGCCCAGATCGAAGGTGGAATCAACAATCCATGGTAAGGGCGGTTCAGCATAACCTGTCGCTGGCAGACACCATCATCCATCAGGATTTCAAAACTGCCGGAGGCTGCAATCAGAAACTGATAGCATTCCTTATGAGCATGGGCTCCGCGTGATTCACCACCGGGAATATCATACAGGTAGAAAATCCGTTTCACATCAAACGGCAGGTGAACCTGATTTTCGATGGGAGAAATATTGCCTGCCCGGAACTGAATGCTGGGGAGGGTAATAATAGAAGCGTCGTAAACCGTTTTCAATGGCTAGAATGTGTGAGTGGAAAACGAATCAAAATCCCGGATGTAATCACCGGCGTCGTATTGGGTGGAAGTTGTTACCAGACAGACCGCATTGGTGGAAAAATTCTCCATATGCCTCCAAAGTCCGTTGGGAATATACAGCCCCAGATAGCTGCGGTTGAGGCTGAAAACAGCACTTTCTCCTTCCTGGTTTTTCACCACTACATCAAAACTTCCGGATAAGGCTACGATGAACTCCTTCTGTTCTTTGAAAGCATGCCCTCCTCTGGTTTCGCCTCCAGGGACATCATAGATCAGGTAGGTCCTTTTGATATCGAACGGAATGTGGTTGTTGGTTTCCAGAAATGAAAGATTCCCTCTGGGATCCAGAAATTTCGGAAGTTGGATGACCTGGCAATTTTCAATCAGCATATAGAAAATCGTTTTTGTTTTGCTTATCGGGTGATGTAACCGGAATATATGTCTGCATTGATTCCAATTGGATGATTCTTTGCTGGCGTAAAAATGAATTATACCTCGAAATAAATACGAATACGGGCCAGAAACTCATTCCGATAAAGGCATAAATCCCGGGCAAATCTCCTCCTCTCAACAATGGTACCAGGGATGCTATTGTGATCCCTTTAATAATGTGCCGAAGGTCTGAATTATAGGAAAGTGAATAGCGCATAATCAGGTTTACAATCAGACAGTAAATCACACTGAGAACGATGATTCCGGTCGTACCTCCTTCTCCGTAAAACGTTCCATAAATAGATTGCGAAATTCCAACCGACCCTCCTCCCATGTTGTCATTCAGACCAAGTTTATTGGCATATCCTCCCAGTGGCTTGTTAGGCCAGATACTTCTTGGTATGGGTCGGTACAAAATTTCAAGGTGCTCACTGCCATAATGATAGCCAAGGTGATTCGGGTAAACTTCCAGCACCATCATAAATCCATCCAGCATGGTGGCATCTTCTGTTGATTTATTTCTTTCCCAGGCAAGGGATAGTTTTTGAAATGTGCTCATGGATGATGTGTCGGTTCTCCTTTTCACACCTGCCAGTCCAAATGCAAGAGAAACAATCAAACCTCCAATGATATAAATCCTGAGTTTATAAAGGGGATTGTTGTTGCCCACAAAAATAACCCCGATGGTGATGGACCATGAAAGAAACTGAAACCGTCCGGAAGAGGAGTAGGTCATGGAAGCAGCGAATGCCAGAATGGCTCCGATTATGAGCTTAGGTATGAACTGCTTTTTGATGTCATAATTCTTGAAAATGAGGTACATCAATGTGATTACTCCTCCAATTCCAAAGCCAAGCATGATGTAGTATGAACCTCCCATTGAAATACCACCACCGGAGGCCATAAAAGAGTTAACAAAAGCAAGTTTGGCGTAAAAGCTGGTGGAACTGATAACAAGGAAAACGATAATAATCGGAACCTGATTCTGTTTAAGGAATAAGCGTAAAAGCCCATCGTTGTCCTTAAAAACCTTTGGCTCCTTTCGTGTTAAACTAAACGTAATGTAGGACACGCACATCATGGCTGTTCCCAGAAAAAAGTAGTTCAAAGCCTGCAGACCAAGTTCATTGGTTAGGTTGAATATATTTTTGGCATATGCCACGCGTACCCAGCGGTCTCCTCCGGAAACAACCAGATTGTAGCGGTTGAGACCTGATGTGTAGAAAAAGAGGACAAACAGAATCGGAAGTTCATCATTTTTAATAAAGAACAGAACCATGGATAGCAATCCAAGGATCATTGTCCCTACCAACATGTTATCCGGAGTCAGCACTTTTAGGAAAGGCTAAAAAGTTGATTGATCCAACGGCTAGGTACGTCACCCGAAAGGGCAAGAACATAATCTTCTTCGCGGCAGGGTAACATTTCTGAATATCCGCCAGCTCCAACCGGAGGGAGCTGCATCCACCATTTACCTGATTTCAACCCTTTGTAGAACACTATTTCATGGTCATGAAATCCAGGAACCAGAACCTGGTACCGAATTGTTTCGGAAGGCGAAAAGCTCAGATCATCCTGCCGGTTGTAAAACCCTTCGATCACATACCAGATCATGGTACCGATGGTGTTGGCCGTTATCTCCCGGTAGTCAAGTCCGGGATTGAGTTCAAATACACCAAATACAGAAAGTAATTTGCTGCAACCCGCATACCAGGCGATCTGACAGGCTTCTTCTGCGGTAAGTCCGTATGGAAATCCATAGGCATTGGCAGGTGCTTTACTGATGCGAATGCTCGAGATATCAAAACTGAGAAAATCAGCCGAACGCACAATCGGCTCAACGCCTTTGAAATCGTCCCGGAGTTCTCCCAGCCGCATCTTAAAATAATGATGCTGATCGATGGCCGCCAGAATGTTTTCGTCTACCAGATAGGTTTGGTACCCGACATGCACATAGCGGTTGAGTACGTCCTTATGTTTGGTGAGTATTTTACTGATGTGGTGATGCGCCATCCCTTGCTGGGCAGTGGGTTCTGTATCAGAACGACTGTCAACATTGAGGAATGTAATCTTTCGGCCTGCTTCTTCGTAGGCCCGAATCACTGCCAGCGAATGATCATGTGTACCACCAATGAGAATGGGCAACACATTGTGCTCCAAAAGCGTACGAACCACTTCTTTCAACCGGAGATAGGAATCTTCCAGCGTTTCTCCCGGCCGGAGATTTCCCAGATCTGCTACTTTATAAGAGGCATGGGAGGCACGGAGACCATATAAAGCTCTCCGAATGGCATCAGCACCTGAATGGGCGCCTTCATTTCCCGGATTGCCCCGGTCTTCGAGGATACCAACAATGGCGATATCCACTTTGTCCAGATCCGGAAACGTTCCCTGGTGCTTTTGAAAGCGTTGGTTTATGAAACTGAAATGCTCAAAGTCCTGGATATCTTCTTGCAAAACAGGATCAAACAACAACTGTAAACTCATTCGGAAAAGTGGGATTGGTTGGCTTAGGATGAGGACAAAGGAAAAAAAAATAAAGAAATTTTTAGTGGAAACTTTTTTCGTAACGAAAGTTTCCGGAGTTTTGTCCCCACAAATCGTTTCTACATTACTACCAGTGGAAATCAAAGACAAAATTCTTTCCAAAACCGAAGAGCTTTTCATGCGATATGGCATAAAGAGCATCACCATGGATGAAGTTGCCCGCCATTGCAACATTTCCAAAAAAACCATTTACCAGTTCTTTCCTGATAAAGATGCTCTGGTAAAGGAAATCATGGAAAAGCACATGGCCGAAGACGTCTGCATGATCAAAGAACTTCACAACCAGACCTGTACAGCTCTGGAGGAAGTACTCAAGATTTCAGAATTCATGAAAAAAGACATTGCGGAGATTCATCCCTCTGTATTGTTTGATCTAAAAAAATACCACAGCAGTGCGTATGAGGTATTTGAAAAACACCGCGATACTCACTTCATGAACACCATCGCCCAGAATCTGGATAGAGGAATCACGGAAGGAGTGTACAGGTCCGATATTGATGTCCAGATTTTTGCCCGTCTGAGAGTACTGGAAATAGAAGCCATGTTCGACCGCAATATATTCCATGAATCCAAATGGGATATCCGCCAGGTGCAGCTGCATTTTGTCGACCATTTTATCCGGGGACTTGTCACTCCGAAAGGTCTTTCCGAATGGGAAACCATCTCAGCCAATCTGTTTAAAGAAATCCGTTAGAATCTGAAAGTCAAATCATAAAATGAACATATTCCGCAACCGACTTTATTTCGTTCTTCCACTTTTTGCTGTTTCATCTGCATGGGGCCAGGTAAAAAGCATAACTGCCCGTCAGGCAGTGGAATACGCCCTGCAAAACAGCCCGACCATAAAAAATGCCATAGTCGATACTGAAATATCGAAAGCCAAAGTAATGGAAACCACGGCTGCAGGTTTACCGCAGATATCGGGTTCCGCGACATTACTTCACTACCCGGAAGTACAACGCTTTGTACTTGAAAACAGTCCAGGCACGCCGTTCTACACCAGCCAGGTTCCGGCTGATGCCCCCATCGCATTCGGACTGCAACTAGCCAACAGTGTGGCGGGAACAATAAACGCAACTCAGTTGATCTTCAACGGATCGTATCTGGTTGGACTTCAGGCCTCCAGAACGTATCAGCAGCTTTCAGCCAAACAACTGAAACAGGCAAAAATTACCCTGGCTGAGCAGGTGATGAAAACTTACTACGCAGTTGTGGTAATGAAAGAAAAAAGCCAGTTACTGGACCTCAACCTGAGTCGTCTTGACAGCACCTTCCGTGAAACCCAGGCGCTTTATAAAAACGGATTTGTTGAAAAAGTGGACCTGGACAGAATTGAAGTAGCCTATATCAACCTGATTTCTGAAAAAAGGAGAACAAACCGTTCAATCATAGTAGCAACCGACGGTTTGAAGATGCAAATGGGTATGCCGGTAAACGATTCACTTCAACTTTCTGAAAAGCTGAACATGATCAATCCGGATTCAATCCTACCGGCAAACACAGTTTTCGATTACAACAAACGAATTGAATATTCGACTCTTCAAACGACAAAAGCTCTTGCAGGACTATCATTGAAAAACATTCAGGCAGGATACCTTCCGTCATTGGTGGGAATTGCCACTTTGGGTGTTAATTCAGCCGCTTCCAAATTCGGTAACCTTTCAAACTTTTCAGAGAAGAACCGATATGCTCCTTATGGCTACATTGGCCTAAGTCTGAGCGTTCCCATCTTTGATGGATTTCAGAAACGATTCCAGTCACAGCAAGCCCGGCTGAATATTAAAAAACTGGACAACGGATTCAAGCAACTTGAAAATGCGATTGATTTTGAACTGAAACAGGCCAATATCAATCTGGCCAATGCCCAGACCAGTCTCGACATCCAAAAACGAAATCTGAAACTTGCTGAAGAAGTGGTCCGGGTTTCCAAAGTGAAATACCGACAGGGTGTGGGATCGAATCTGGAAGTGACCAATGCAGAATCTTCCTTTAAAGAAGCGCAAACCAACTACTTCTCAGCACTTTACGATTTCATTGTCACAAAAATCGACCTCGACAGGGTACAGGGTATTCTGGTTGCCGAATAAACGTCCATACAACTTCACTACTAATCAACACGTAAAATGAGTCCCATATTCCGCCACAAATTCGATTTCATCCTGAAAAGACACTTTCTCATTCCGCCGGCTAAATTGAAAAGCAGCCGCTACCTGGATGATCTGGGGTTGACAAAACTGGAGCAACGTGAAATGCTCAACTACTTTGAGGATGAATTCAACATCCAGTTCTCAGAGCAGGATGAGAGAAAAATCAGAACCATCCACGATACCTTATCAATCCTTGATAAATACCTCAACATCAGAAATCAACAACTACAAGCAAGTTAAAAATCCGTATGAATAAAATTGGAATTTTCGCTACACTGTTCATCCTCCTCATGACTTCATGCGGAACGAAAAGCGAACTCGAAAAGAAGAAAGATGAACTTTCAAAAGCCAAGCAGACCGTTTTTGATCTGCAGAAACAAATCAAGCAACTGGAAATAGAAGTGGCCAAACTGGATACTTCTGCCGGTGCGGTTGTGAAAATCAAAACCATCGCTTCCACTCCGGTTCAGACATCGGTTTTCCGTCACTATGTAAGCGTACAGGGAACGCTGGAAGCCGAAGAAAATCTGATGGTGACCTCAAAAATTCCGGGACAGATTACAGCAGTTAAGGTGAAAGAAGGAGACGTCGTCCGTCAGGGACAAATCGTTGCCGTCCTGGATGACGAGCTTATCCGGAAGTCCATCGACGAGGTGAAATCCAGCCTGGATCAGGTGTTGGTGATGTACAACAAACAGAAGGCACTGTGGGATCAGAAAATCGGAACCGAGATGCAGTACCTCACCCTCAAAAACCAGAAAGAAAGTCTGGAGAAAAAAATGGAAACCCTTAACAGCCAGGTGAACCAGAACTATGTAACCGCCCCATTCTCTGGTGTGATCGACGATGTGTTTGTTAAAGTCGGATCCATTGCGTCTCCGGGAGTACCGTTGATGCAACTGGTGAATACAAATGATCTGAAGGCTACTGCCAAAGTGCCGGATTCATATGTTGCCTTCATCAAACAAGGTGATCAGGTGAAAGTCAATTTTCCGGATCTGAACAAAACCATTGATGCCAGCGTAACCTATGTGGGCCGGATTGTGGACCCGATGTCAAGAACATTCAAGATTGAAGTGAAGCTTCCCGGAGGAAATCCCGACCTGAAACCAAACCTGATGTCGCTGATACAGATCAACGACAAAACCAGCAACTCGGCCATTGTGATTGAGGAAAACATTGTTCAACCCACTGAGGAAGGCAAGATTGTCTTCGTAACGGCTGACGACAAAGGTAAAAAAGTAGCCCGCCAGAAGACCGTAACTACGGGACTTTCTTACAACGGAAAAGTGGAAATTCTCTCCGGATTAACGGTTGGAGAAGAGCTGATTACAACCGGGTATCAGGATTTGTCTGACAACCAGCCCATCGGTTTCAAATAGAGGAGAGTCCGGATAATTAACAACCTCAACTATGCAGCACAAAGAATTCAAACCGACTTCATGGGCTATCGACAATAAAACCACGATTTACATCATTACGTTTATCGTGACCATTGCCGGGTTCATGATTTACGGGAAACTACCGAAAGAACAGTTCCCGGATATCGTGATTCCGCAGTTTGTCGTCGCCACCATTTATCCCGGAACAAGTCCCGAGGATATGGAAAACCTGATCACCAAACCGATTGAGAAACAGCTCAAGTCGGTGAGTGGGATCAAGAAAATCAAATCACAGTCCATTGCCGACTTTTCCATGGTAACCGTGGAATTCAACACCGGCGTTGCTGTGGCCGTTGCCAAACAGAAGGTACAGGATGCAGTGGACAAATCGAAATCTGACCTGCCCACTGACATGGACAACGACCCGACGGTTCAGGAGGTAGACTTTTCGGAGTTCCCGATCATGAACATCAACGTCTCCGGAAACTATTCACTGGACAAGCTGAAAAAGTTTGCCGAAATGTTCCAGGACGAAATCGAGGCGATGCCGGAAATTACCAGGGTGGACATCATCGGTGCTTTGAACCGCGAAATCCAGATCAACGTGGATGTGTACAGAATGCAGGCAGCCGGCTTTTCCTTCCGTGACATTGAAGGTGCCATAGCATCCGAAAACGTCAACATTTCAGGCGGTGAGCTGAATGTGGATGACGTTCGCCGGACGCTTCGTGTGACCGGTGAATTCAAAGACATGGAATCGATCCGCAACATTGTGGTCCGATCCGCAACCGGAACTTCCGTTTTGCTTCGTGACATTGCCGATGTGGAAGATTCCTACGCCGAACGCCAGGATTTCGCCCGATTGGATGGAAAATCCGTAATCACGATGAACGTAATCAAGCGGGCTGGAACCAACCTGATTGCGGCTTCAGACAAAATTGAGGAAATCTCTGAACGGCTTCAGAAAACCAAACTGCCGGCTGGTGTAAATGTAACGTTAACCGGTGACCAGTCTGAAAAAACAAGGGTTCAGCTGAACGACCTCATCAACTCGGTTATCCTCGGATTTATATTTGTGGTGTTGGTTCTGATGTTTTTCATGGGCACCACCAATGCGATTTTCGTGGGACTTGCCGTTCCGTTGTCGATCCTTCTGGCTTTCCTTTTCATGCCATCACTGCACTATTCCTTGAATGTGATCGTGATGTTCTCCTTCCTTCTTGGGTTGGGAATTGTGGTGGACGATGCCATTGTGGTGATTGAAAATACCCACCGGATTCTCCACGATCATGAAGAACTGACCATCACCCAGGCAGCGAAAATGGCAGCGGGTGAAGTATTCCTTCCAGTTCTCTCTGGTACGTTGACCAATGTTGCGCCTTTCTTCCCACTCCTTTTCTGGCCGGGAATTGTAGGTGAATTCATGAAGTATCTGCCAGTTACACTGATCATCACACTCTTTGCATCCCTCATTGTTGCCTTTATTATGAACCCTGTTTTTGCGGTGAGTTTCATGGATAAAGTAGATCACAATGAGAAAAAAGACAACGGCCTGAAATCCCTGGTAAAACCACTACTGATTTTACTGGTTCTGACCGGAATTTCATACAGCATCGGTTTTGGCTTCGGAAATTTCATGGCGACAATCACCGTGCTGTATCTGGTAAACCATTTCATTTTCAACCCGATGATTGCTGGATTCCAGGGAACTCTGCTGCCGGCATTTATGAATCAGTACCGCCGGTTCATTAACTTCCTGATCCAGGGATACCGTCCGTATGGAGCACTGGGCCTTGTGATAGCAATGTTCATTGGGGTAATCGCGTTGTTTGTAGGATCCAAACCAAAAGTGGAATTCTTCCCGGGTGGCGAACCCAACTTTGTATACGTGTACAACCAGATGCCGATTGGTACGGATGCCCATGTAACAGATTCGGTGACCCGGATTCTTGAACAGCGAGTGAACGAAGTGATTGCTCCCAACCGTCAGTATGTGAAATCGGTGATTTCAAATGTGGGAATTGGAGCCGGTGATCCGCAAAATCCGGATCGTGTAGTGGCTCCTCACAAATCTAAAATTACGGTGGCATTTGTCAATTTCGATGAACGACTTGGGGTTTCAACATCAACCATTCTGAGTGACATCCGTAAAAAACTGGAAGGAATACCAGGCACAGAAATTTCAGTAGAAAAGGAAAGAGCAGGCCCTCCAACCGGAAAACCAATTGCCATTGAAATTGCCGGTGAAGATTTTACCATCCTCAATCAATTGGAAAAATCGGTGAAAGCCGAAATCCAGAAAGCCGGAATCAAAGGAATTGAAGATCTTCGCTCAGATCTGGTTCTGAATAAACCGGAGATTATTGTTGACATCGACCGGATCAAAGCCACTCAACAAGGCATTTCCACTGCACAAATTGCAATGGAAATCCGGAATGCTCTGTATGGAAAGGAGATTTCCCAGTTCCGTGATGCCAAAGAAGAGTATCCGATCATGCTTCGCCTGAAGGTGGACAACCGCAACCAGATTGAAAAACTGGTGAATCTCAACATCAGCTACCGTGATATGGCCGTTGGCGGTGCATTCCGTCAGGTGCCGATCAGTACGCTGGCCACCATCCGCTACGAAAGTGCGTACTCAAGTGTAAACCGGAAAAACCAGGAACGGATGGTGACCTTGTCGTCCAACGTTCTCAACGGGTACAATGCCAATGAAGTGGTGGCTGAAATCAACCAGGCCATCCAGAATCTTGACACACCGTCCGGCTACACCGTTCGGATGGGTGGAGAACAGGAAGACCAGAAAGAAACCTCCGACTTCCTTGGAATCGCCTTCCTGATGGCACTGGGCATGATTTTCGTGATTCTGGTTACGCAATTCAACTCTGTGTCCAAACCATTCATCATCTTCGGTACGGTGGTTCTTTCCCTCATCGGAGTGCTCCTTGGATTTGCCCTCACCAAAATGACCATGTCCATCGTAATGACGGGTGTGGGTGTAATTGCCCTGGCGGGTATTGTGGTGAAAAACGGAATTATCCTTATTGAGTTTATTGATGAACTCCGGAACCGAGGGTACGGATTGTCAAAAGCCATTACCGAAGCAGCCGCCATTCGTCTGACTCCGGTGGTACTAACCGCATCTTCTGCCGTTTTGGGATTGATCCCGCTGGCATTGGGTCTGAACATCAACTTTGAAACGCTCTTCACTCACGGTGATCCTGAGTTTTTCCTTGGAGGTGATTCGGTTGTGTTCTGGGGACCATTGGCCTGGACCATCATATTTGGTCTTACGTTCTCCACGTTCCTCACGCTGATCATCGTACCAGCCATGTATTATGCCATTGAACGAATCAAACTTCGCGTTGCCGGAAGGTTGCACGAAGCCGAAGTCGAAACCTACAAACCCCTTGAAAGTGAGTTTCCGGTGATCGACGCTGTGTAAGATATGATTTTGGGTTTATAAGTGTAAAAGATCCCGTGCCTTGCATGGGATTTTTTCATTTTAGGGGAACCATGGTTGGTTTTTGGGAAATCCCAATCATGGATGATATCGCCTTATTATACCCGGCCGTTTTACGGAACGAGAGTAATAATCTTGAAAATCAA
>ERZ795056.3682-NODE-3682-length-16288-cov-5.518512_pt1 | contig 16288 bp, 15 predicted proteins | sample MGYA00375140_ERZ795056 | MGnify/ENA primary metagenome ERZ795056 (study PRJEB30185, sample SAMN05720227) | activated sludge metagenome | isolation source: Anaerobic digester | place: USA | collected 2015-03-09 ... | reverse complement strand
TACACGTTAAGCGACACTCTTTCCCTACACGACGCTCTTCCGATCTTGCAGCGGGCTGTAGTCGCTGCCGCACTGGGCGTGGAACTGGCCCGTCCAGCGCAAGGCTCGTCGTGCGAGGTGGTGTGGTCGATGCCCTGCAGATACGCTTCCCAGGCCGCACTCCCGTGCGGGCCCCACTGGCCAAAGCGGCGGCGCAGGTTGGTGCAGTGGGTGATGCCGTGGCGAAGCGGCTCGCCCCGGCGGCTGGCCACGTGCGCGGCAAATTGCAGTTGCAACCCGAAGTAGCCCAGCGGCATCGGTGCCTTCAATAAAAAACGTTGTGGGGGCAGGTGTACTGGGCAGGATGCCCAAGGCCATCTTAGTCATTCCATCTGGCCCAGCAATCTCGTCGGCCCGGCGGGCATCAGCCAGCAGCTCACGTGCCAGGGCGATGTCAATGTCTTGCTCGGCCGCCTGCAGCATCAGGCCGGCGTCGTTGAAGCTGGCCACCACCTGGGGCTCTACCTCGCAGGCCGGCGTGAAAGACTTCGCCAGGCAAATCGACCAGGCGCAACGAGATGTGCAGCTCCAGGTTGATGTCGGGGAAGCGAACCTGCGCAGGATCATCAGCACCAGCGCGCGCCTTTACCTCACCAACAGCGAGCACTGACTTTGAAGGCAGTGGCTTAGTCGCCCAGATCGATCGTGGCGGCTAGCGTCACCCCGTCAGGCACCGCATAGCCCGTAACCACCCAGCCCCGTGAGCTGTGGCCAGCGGCCTCTTGCAGGAGTTCAGTAACGAAACGGATGGACGGCTTGTCCAGCGCAGCAAAGGGATCGTCCAGCAGGGTGACGGCCGCGCCCGAGGCAAATGCCGCCGCCAGCCAGACCTTGCGGCGAGACCCCGTAGACAACATGAAGAGGCGCTTGGCGCGGTGCTCGGCCAGCGCCAGGCCTTCCACTAAATCGTCAATCAACTCCGCCTGAAAACCCGGGTGGCGCTGCGCGATCAGGGCAAAGCAATCGTCGGGCGTCAGCTGGTCGCCGCCGTCGTCGCGCGGGTCAACCCAGAACACCTGCTGACGGTAAGCGGCCGGCGCCTGGTCCAGCGCGGTGCTGTGGCCGCCAGCCTGCAGGCGCAACTGCCCCGCCTGGGCGGTCTGCGCACCGGCCAGCAGGCGCAGCAGCGTGGTCTTGCCCCGGCCATCGCCGCCGCGCACCAGCGTCACGCCGGGCGCGATGCGCGCTGACCAGTCGGTGAACAAGGGGCGCTGCGGGTAGCCAAAGGCGATGCCCTGGGCATCGAGAACGGTGGAGAGGTCAGTCATCGGGCGCTATCTTGCCCCAGCTTGGCGGGCAAACGCTTGAAAGGCCTGTGTTCAGAGCCAAATCGGCCTCTGCGCCTCGTGCTTGTGACGTAGTCGGCTAAATTTTTGGCAACAAATTGAATAGGCACGTCAGTGAATGTGCAGCAGCGGCCAGCCCGCCTGGGCGGCCAGCGGCGCCAGCGTCGGGTCCGGGTCCACCACCACGGCGTGGTTGACGGCCTGCAGCAGCGGCAGGTCGTTGATGGAGTCGCTGTAGGCCGTGCTGTCGCAGCCCGCCAGCGTCAGGCCTTGCGCAGCCAGCCAGGCGTGCAGGCGGGTGACCTTGCCCTCGCGCATGTTGAGCGTGCCTTCGGTCTGGCCGGTGAACACACCGCCCGCCAGCGCGGGCTCGGTCGCCAGCAGGTCGGCAATGCCCAGGTGCTGCGCGGTCAGCGAGGTGATGAAGCGGTTGGTGGCGGTGGTCATCACCACCCGGTCGCCGGCTTGCTGGTGGCGCACCACCAGATCGCGCGCGGCCTGCGGAATGCGCGGCACGATCTCTTGGCGCAGAAACTGCTGGCGCACCGGCTCCCACTGCGCAGGGCTGCGCCCGGCCAGGGTGCCCACGTAGAAGTCGGCAAACTCCTGCACGCCTACGGTGCCCGCCTTGTAGCGCGCCTCCATGTCGATGTTGCGCGGCGCAAAGCTGGAGCGATCCAGGATACCTTGCGCCATCAAGAACTCGCACCACAGCACATCGCTGTCGCCCGACAGCAGCGTGTGGTCAAGGTCAAACAGCGTGAGGCGCGGTAGGGTCATTCGCAGCGTCATGCCTTGCGCAGGTGCCAGGCCTTGGGCCGGGTGAAAGTGCTGATGCCTGCGGCTGACAACGTCAGGCCCAAGCCAGAATCGCCGTGGCCGCTCCAGGGCAGGCGCGGGCTCACGCGGTCGCAGCAATTCCAATAAGTGCTGCCCGCATTCACTTGCGCCAGCAGAGCGCGAGCACGGGCCTCGTCGGGCGTGAACACGCCTGCGGTGAGGCCATAGCGGGTGTCGTTCATCAGGGTCACGGCTTCTTCATCGGTGCTGACCTTCTGGATGCCGATGACCGGGCCAAAACTTTCCTCGCGCATCAGGTCCATGCCGTGGTGCACATGGCTCAACACCGTGGGCTCGAACCAATTGCCGGGGCCGGGCAGGCGCTGGCCGCCGGTCAGCAACTTGCCACCCTTGGCCACGGCATCGGCCACTTGCGCCTGCAGCACATCAAGTTGCGGCGCGCGGGTAAGTGGGCCAATGTAGGTGTCGGCCGCCATGGGGTCGCCCCGCTTGAAGCCCTTGACCGTCTCGACGAAGGCCGCCACAAAGGCGTCGTAAATGGCCTCGTGCACATAGATGCGCTCGACCGAGCAGCAGCTTTGGCCGGTGTTGTACATGGCACCATCCGCCAAGCCAGCGGCAGCAGCCACAGGGTCGGCATCCTCGCAGACATAGGTGGGGTCTTTGCCGCCCAGTTCGAGTTGCACCTTGATGAGCTTGGGGGCCACGGCTTGCGCAATGCGAACGCCCGTGGCATGCGAGCCGGTGAAAAACACGCCGTCAATTTTTTGGTCCAGCAGCGCCGCGCCCACGGCACCTGCGCCCACCAAGCAGACCATGGCATCACGCGGCACACCGGCCTCGTGCAACAAGCGGGCGATTTCCAGCCCCGTGAGCGTGGCAAATTCAGACGGTTTGTACAGCACAGCATTGCCAGCCAACAGCGCAGGCACGATGACGTTGCAGCCGACAAACCAGGGGTAGTTCCAGGCCGAGATATTGGCCACTACACCCAACGGTGTGTGCTGGATTTGCTCGGTCATGCCGCCGTCGCTGAACACGGTTTGCGTGGCCAGCACGGCATCCACTTCGGCCAGGAAGAAGTCGATGCGCCCCAACAATCCGTTGAGTTCGTTGCGCGACATGGCAAGCGGCTTGCCCGTCTCACCCGTCATCACGGCGGCCAGGGCTTCAAGGTCGCGCACGACCCCGGCACGGAAGGCCACGATGCAGGCCTTGCGCTGCGCCAGTGGTGTAGCGGCCCATTCGGGCTGGGCGCGGCGCGCGGCCTGGGCCTTCGTGGCCACCGAAGCCGCATCGTCTGCGGCCAAGGTGGTGATCAGTTCGCCTGTGGCGGGGTTGTGGATGGCAAGAGAGGTCATGGTGTGTTGCGTGAGGGCGCAGGGCGGCGCGTGGAATCGCGTGATGCGTGGGCGGCGCTCAGAAAGTCTTGAAGAATGGGGCTGTCATCCAAAGTGCCGTCTTCGGCGCGGTGGAATTCGGGGTGCCACTGCACCGCAGCCACCCAGGCATCTCCGGTGTGGCGTATGGCTTCGATCACACCATCTTCGGGGCAATGTGCTTCTGCCACAAAACCGGGGGCCAGGTCTTTCACGCCCTGGTGATGGATGGTGTTGATGCGCGGCACGACTTGCGTGCCCAGCAGGGTGGCAAGGTGCGAACCCGGCACCACGTCCAGCGCATGAAAGAGCTTGTCGTAAGTGTCTCCATCGCGGTGCACGCGCGCCACCTCGGGCAGTTGCGTGCCAATGTCCTGGTAGAGCGTGCCGCCATAGGCCACATTGATGAGCTGCAAGCCACGGCAAATGCCAAACACCGGTTTACCCGCCGCGGCAAAGGCTTTGACCAATTCAATCTCGTAGGCGTCGCGGATGGCATCGCCCTGCCACTCGGGCTTGAGTGCGGTTTCGCCATAGCTGCCGGGCCACACGTCAGCGCCACCGTGCAAGACGAGGCCGTCCAGCCACTGGGCGTAATCTGCAAGCTGCACACCACTGCCCGCGTCTGCCGGGCCCGGCGAGGGCACGAGCACCGGCATCGCGCCGCCGGACATGATCCAGTGCGCCATGGATTGCTCTAGGTACTGCAAGGTCTTGAAGGCGAAGGCCGTACGCTTCGTGTCAGGGTGCATGAAGCAAGCACTGACACCGATTTTGAGGCGCGCGCCCGAAGCAGGTTGAGGTGCCATAGCCATCACATCGCCGCCTGGAACAGGCGCTCAAAATCAGCCGCCGTGCACGGGCGCGGATTGGTCTGGTGGCAAATATCGTTCACCGCGATCTCGACCAGGCGTGGGATATTGTCTGAGTTCACGCCATGGGCAGCCAAAGTGCCAGTGATGCCCACGCTGTGCTTGAGCGCCGTGAGCCACGGCACAAACGCCTTGCCACCCCCCGCAACACCGCACACATGGGCCAGCTCGTCAAACTTGGCGGGAACCGTTTCGAAGTTCCAGGCCAGCACCGTGTCGATCATGAGTGCATTGGCCAGACCATGGTGCAGGTCACATACGGCCCCCAATGCGTGGGCGCAGGAATGCACCGCACCCAGGTCTTTCTGGAAAGCGATGGCGCCCATCATCGAGGCCATCATCATGTCGCTGCGCGCCTGCAGATTGCCGGGGTCTTTCACAGCCGTGAGCAGCGCCGCGGCTGCAATGCGCGTGCCCTCCAGCGCAATGCCGTCACACAGCGGGTGGTAGGCGGGAGAGAGGTAGCTTTCGATGTTGTGGGTTAGCGCGTCCATGCCGGTCGCGGCGGTGATGGCGGCGGGCAGGCCCAGGGTCAGTTCGGGGTCGGCAAATACACAGGCCGCCAGAATTTTGGCGCTGAACACGACGCGCTTGAGGTGGGTGTCGTTCTCGCTCACCACCGAAGACCGCCCCACTTCCGAGCCCGTGCCCGAGGTGGTGGGCAAGGCGACAAAGTAGGGCAGGGGTTTGTCGATGGGGCGCACCTGCGGGTGGTCCCACACGTACTCCAGGATGTCGCCCTCGTGGGTGGCGGCGATGCCCACCACCTTGGCCACGTCCAGCGCAGCGCCACCACCAAAGCCAATGACGCAGTCCGCGTGGTGCGCCTTGTAGGCGGCTGCACCGTCCATCACCTGGCTGCAGGTGGGGTTGCCAAACACGCCGCTGAAAACGGCCACGTCCAGGCCCGCCAGATGGGTCTGGAATTCGGCCAGCACGGGCAGCGCGCCCAGCGCACGGTCGGTCACGATCAGGGGCCGCTTGAGGCCCTGGGCCAGCAGGTGTTTGGCGACCAGCTTGCGGGCGCCAGCACCAAATTTGATGGCGGTGGGAAAGGAGAAGTTGGTGATGGTCATGGTGTTTTGAATTGCAGATACATGTGGGTTTTGGCCCAGGCGCGCCCTGCCACCTTGATGGCGCCGGGTTCGACGCCAAAGGTCTTGAACCCGGCGTGCTCGTAGAGGCGAATGGCGCTGAGGTTGCCCTCGGTCACAGTCAGGACCAGCAGTTCCAGACCAGTGGCACGGGCGTCGGCCAGCAGGGTATTGATCAGGGCACGGCCCGCACCCTTGCCGGCGTACTCCGTAGCGACATACATGCCCACCACGGTGGCCTTGTGCCGGTTCTTGACACGGTGTTCGCGGTCCAGCCCGATCGTGCCCATCAGCGCATCCGCCGCGAAGGCACCCCATACTTTGCGCTCGGGATGCCCGAGGCGCTGGGCCATGACGTCCAGCGGCTGGCTGGCCTCTTCATCGGCATCCGACGTGAAGGCTTCGGGGTGTTCGCGCAAGGCGCGCAGGCGCACCGCCCGGTACGCGGATGCGTCGGCCTGGGTCAAGCGGCGGACAAGCACGTCAGGCGACATGTTCAGATGATCTCGAAATAGCGTTTCATTTCCCAGTCGGTCACCGCATCCAGCCATTGGCGCCATTCCCATTCGCGGGTGGCCGCGAAGTGGTCGACAAAGGTGTCGCCCAACCAGTCACGTGCAATATCAGATTGCTGGAAGATCCGGGTCGTTTCGATCAGCGTGCGCGGTGCGCGCGCAATGTGCTCGGCCCCGCCATTGGTGCCCGTGATGGGCGGCGCGGTGAGCTTGAGGCCTTTCTCGACGCCGTCAAGCCCAGCAGCAATCACGGCCGCCATGGCCAGGTAGGGGTTGACGTCAGCACCGGGGCAACGGGTTTCCAGCCGGGTGGCCTTGGGGCTGCCGGCAATCACGCGGAAACTGGCCGTGCGGTTGTCCACGCCCCAGGTCGGTTTGACGGGGGCCCAGAAGCCATCCACCAGGCGCTTGTAGCTGTTGATGGTGGGCCAGATCATGGGGCCAAACTCCATCATGCAGGCGACCTGGCCCGCCACATAGCTCTCGAAGAGCTTGCTCATCTTGCGCGGGTGCTTGGCGTCGAAGAACAGGTTTTTTTTGCCGTCGGACAGGCTTTGGTGAATGTGGCCGCTACAACCCGGCAACTGCTGGTTGGGCTTGGCCATGAAGCTGGGCATGATGCCAAAGCGCGCGCCAATTTCCTTGGCGCCGGTCTTGAACAGGATCGCGCGGTCGGCTTGCTCCAGCGCCTCGCTGAAGCCAATGGCCACTTCGTACACGCCCGGCCCGGTTTCGGTGTGCAGCCCTTCAATGGGTACCCCGAAGGCCAGCATCTCGTCCATGAGCGCCGCAAAAAAATCCTGGTTCTGGTTCATGCGCAGCAGCGAATAGCCGAACATGCCGGGCGTCAGCTGCTCTGGGCCCACGCCTTTTTTGGCGGCCCAGCTCTGCGGTGTTTCCAGGAAGTTGAACCACTCGAACTCCATGCCGGTCATCGGCATGAAGCCCATTTTTTCGGCGCGCTTGAGCACGCGCTTCAAGGTCTGGCGGGGGCACACGGCGTGCGGCGTGCCGTCGGCGTTGACAAAGTCACCCAGCACAAAGGGGACGTTGCCGTCCCAAGGCACATTGCGCGCCGTGCCGAGGTCGAGCCGGGCCAACGCATCGGGGAAGCCGTGCTGCCAACCCGTCACCGAAGTGTTGTCGTAGCAGGCGTCCATCATGTCCCAGCCCAGCACCACGTCACAAAACCCAAAGCCACCGGCAGGGTAGGGTTCGGCCGCGCCAAAGAACTTGTCTTTGTGAAGGTATTTGCCGCGCAAGACGCCGTCGATGTCGCTGACCGCCACCTTGACTTTATTGACGCCGGATTTGCGGATGGCGGCGAGGGCGGGATGAACTTTATCGGCCATCTGTTTGCTCCTTGGTGCTGCTTGTGTGTGGTGCTTCAGCGTACTGGCGCGCCCGAAGCGATGCCCATGTCGGCCAGCGCGGCCTGCACCGCATGCACGGCTTGCGCCATTTCGGTGGGGCCAATGGCACCAATGCAGCCCACGCGGAAGGTCTCGACCTGGGTGAGCTTGCCAGGGTAGATGAGGAAGCCGTGCGCCTTGGCTGCGTCGTAAAACGCCTTGAAGTCGTAGCGCGCGTCGCCCGGCGCATGGAAGGTGACGATGATGGGGGCTTGGATGGCGGGGTCCAGAAACGGCTTGAAACCCAGGCCTGCCATGCCGTCCAGCAAGGTGCGACAGTTGGCGCTGTAGCGTGCCAGACGCGCAGGTTGGCCGCCCTCTTCTTCAAACTGGGCAATGGCCTCTGCCAGCGCCACCACCACATGGGTAGGCGGCGTGAAGCGCCACTGGCCGGTTTTTTCCATGTAGACGTATTGATCGTGCAGGTCCATGGCAAGCGACGCACTGCGCCCGGCGCAGGCATCGAGCACTGCCTTGCGGATGAACACAAAGCCCATGCCGGGCACGCCTTCCAGGCATTTGCCACTGGCCGCAATGAGCGCGTCAAAGCGCACTTTTCGCGCGTCAATTTCGAGCGCCGCGAATGAGCTCATGGCGTCCACGATCAAGCCCTTGTCGTGAGCAGCGCACACATCGGCCACGGCCTGCAGCGGGTTGAGCACACCAGCGCCGGTTTCGCAATGAATGAGCACCACATGGGTGATGCTGGCGTCGGCCTGGAGCTGCGCATCGAGCACGGCGGGGTCCACCGCTTCGTGGTCACCACAGCCCACCACCGTACAGCGCCGCCCCATCAAGGTGGTGAGGCGCGCCGCGCGTTTGCAATAGGCGCCGTTGTCCAGCACCAGCACATGGCCGTCTTTGGGCACCAAGGTGGCCACAGCGGCCTCGACACTGAACGTGCCGCTACCTTGCAAAGGCACCACCACATGCGAGTCCTGCCCATGCACGATGGCCAACAGGCTTTGGCGCACGCGGGCCGTGACTGCGTTGAAGTCACCGTCCCACGAACCCCAGTCGCGCAGCATGGCCAGCTTGGTGCGCAGGGTAGTGGTGAGTGGGCCGGGTGTAAGGAGGATTTTGTCTCTGTCCATATTATTTTCTCCAAGCTTGTGTGCGCCTGTTGACCCACCACGCCAGGCTCATGAATACCAGTGTGGCCACCGTGGAAACCAAGCCAATCAACACGGCCATGGCAGCGGCAGCGCCAATCTCGCCCGCTTCATCGAGGTTGAGGATGGCGATGGACGCGACCTTGGTGTCGGGCGAATAGAGGAACACCACGGCCGAGATGGTGGTCATGGCATTGATGAAAAAGTAGCGGGCAATGTCCACCATGGCGGGCGTGCAGATGGGCAAGGTCACACGCCAGAAGGTTTTGTAGAACGGCACCTTGAGCGAGGCACTGACGGCCTCGAATTCACCGTCCAGCGCTTTGAGCGCGGTCACTGCGGTCAGGTGGCCGGTGGTGTAGAAGTGGACGATGGTGCATAGGGTGAGCAGCGCCATCGTGTGGTACAGCCCATTGAGCGGGTTGCTTGGCGCGTTGAAGAAGAATATGTAGCCCAATCCCAGCACCAGGCCTGGCACGGCCATGGGCAGCATGGCGAGCAAACGCACCATGCCGCGCAGGCCGTTGGCGCCCTTGGTTTTTTCCAGCAGGTAGGCCCCGCAGAACACCAGAATGGTGCCGAAGAAGGCCGTGCCCGCTGCCATCTTGAGGCTGTTGATAAAGCCCACGCTGACCTCGGCGTCCACCAGGCCCATCGTGTAATGTCGCAAACTTGGCGTGAGGTTGTAAGGCCAGAAACTGGCGAACGACGCAAACACCGCCATGCCCAGCATCGCCAGCACCAGAAACGCAATCAAGCAACAAAACGCCGTCATGAGCGCGTCATAGCCCCGAGAAGGCTTGGGCACATAGGGAATCGCCCGGGCTGTCAGCATGGCGGTTTGGCGCCGGCTGATGTAGCCATCGACGGCGAAGGTGAGCACGGCCGGTGTGAGCAGCAAAATGGCCACCACCGCACCCCTGGAAAAATCTTGCTGACCAATGACCAGTTTGAAAATGTCGGTGGCCAGCATGTTGAAATTGCCGCCGATCACTTTGGGGATGCCGAAATCAGTGATGACCAAGGTGAAGCTGACCAATGCCGCCGAGATCAGGCCGTACTTGGCCCCGGGCACCGTGATGGTCATGAACTTGCGCCGGGCCGATGTGCCCATGGCATCGGCCACTTCATAGAGGCGCGCATCCGACAGGCTGAGTGCCGTCACCAGAATCATCAACACGTGCGGAAACACCGCAAAGCATTCCGCCACCACCACACCGGTCGCGCCATAGATCTGCGAGATACCCATGCTGGTCAGCCAGGCCTTGAGCACACCCTGGTTGCCAAACCAATAAATCAGCGAAATGGCGGCCAGCAGCGAGGGCGCCAACAAGGGGATGAGCGTGATGCCGCGAAAAAGCGCCTTGAACGGCATGCATGAGCGCGCCAGTGCATAGGCAAATACAAAAGCCAGTGGCACGGTGATGAGCGTGACCGCCATCGACACCCAAACACTGTTCCACAGGCTTTCGAGCAGCGCTGGCGTCTGGGCATAACTGATGAAGTTGCGCAGGCCCACGAACTCGCCTTTGTCCCCCTCCAATGCTTGTTGCAGGATGGCCAACAGGGGGAAGGCCAGAAATGCCACCAACGCCAACGCCACCAGCGCCAAGGCGACGTGGGCGATGCGGTCGCTCCAGTGGGTGCGCTGGCGCACGGCCTGCACAGCAGGGATGGGCAACACGGCGGCCATCAGAACACCCGCATGCGTTCAGGTGCCAGTCGCAGCGGCAATGAGGAGCCCACGACCAAGGACTTCTCTGACAAAAAGTTGAGCGATAGAAACACCATGAGCTTGTGCGCCGCCAGTGCGGGTGACACCACGTGCACATGGCAGAACGCGCCCAGAAATTCGATCTTCTCGATGGTGGCTTCAAACACGTGGGCGTCGGTCGCGGCATCGGCGCGCGCCAACACGTCTTCGGGCCGCAGGTAAATGCAGGCGTCGCGGTCAGCGCCTTCGCAAGGCAGGCGCAAGTCACCGACACACAAATGCCCATTGCGCACCTGCGCGGGCAATATATTGACGTTGCCCACGAAGTCCGCCACAAAGGGTGAAGCGGGCTCACGGTAAATTTCGTGAGGCGTGCCCACTTGCTCAATCACGCCGTGGTTCATCACCACGATGCGGTCGGCCACGGCCATGGCTTCTTCCTGGTCGTGCGTGACCATGATGGTGGTGACGCCCAGATTTTGCTGCAGTGCCCGGATTTCCTGGCGCAAGCGCACACGCTCCAGCGCATCCAATGCCGACAAGGGTTCGTCCAGCAACAGCAAGCTGGGCGACGTGGCCAGGGCGCGCGCGAGGGCAATACGCTGTTGCTGTCCGCCGGAGAGTTGTGCGGGGTATTTGCCCTCGCTGCCAGGCAAACCTACCAGCTTGACCAGTTCGGTCACACGTTGTGCGGCTTCGGCCTTGGGCACCTTGCGGTTGACCAGGCCATAGGCCACGTTGTCGGCCACCGTCAGGTTGGGAAACAGCGCGTAGCTCTGAAAAACAATGCCGTAGTCACGCTGTGCCGGCGGCAATGTGGAGATGTCGCGGCCAGCCTGGTGGACCTCGCCTTGCGTTTGCACATCCAGCCCGGCAATGATGCGCAGCAAGGTGGTTTTGCCACAGCCCGAAGGGCCGAGAAAGCAGACGAACTCGCCCTTGCGTATGCCCAGGTGGATGTCGCGCAGGGCGGTGAAGCTGCCAAAGTCCTTGCGGATGTTCCGCAAATCGAGAAACAAATCTGAAGAGGTCATGCGTCGTGGGGGCCAAGGATCTGCTCAAGGAGCGCCCACCAGGGCGCCCCACGCGGGTTACCGTTTCTCGCTCTTGCTGTTGTAGCGCGTGTTCCATTCGGCAAGGATGCGTTCGCGGTTGGCGGCGGCCCAGGCAAAGTCCATCTTGACCAAACGCTGTTCGTAGTCTTTGGGCACATTGGCCAGCGGGGATGCCACGCCGGGCTGCGCCGTGATCGCGAAGTTTTTGCCATACAGAATCATGGCGTCTTTGCTGGAAGCCCAGTCGGCCAACTTTTGCGCTGCAGCCAGCTTCTTGGTGCCTTTGTGGATGGCAAAGGCCTCCAGATCCCAGCCCAGACCTTCTTTGGGGAAGACCAGGTCAATCGGAGCGCCTTTGGCCTTGTTGCTATTGCCACGGTATTCGAACGAGATGCCCACCACAAACTCACCCGAGGCCGCCATGTTGCAAGGCTTGGAGCCCGAATGCGTGTACTGGGCGATGTTGTCGTGCAGGCCATCCATGAATTTCCAGCCACCGCCTTTGCCACCGTCGTCACCAAACAGCGTGAGCCAAGCGGTCACATCAAAGAAGCCGGTGCCGCTGGAGGCGGGGTTGGGCATGACGATCTGGCCCTTGTAGGCGGGCTTGGTCAGGTCTTTCCAAGTCTCGGGCTTGGGGATGTTGCGCTTTTTCGCTTCCACGGTATTGAAGCAGACGGTGGCACCCCACACGTCCATGCCAAACCAGGCCGGCACCTTTTTCTTGTCACGGTACTGACTCATGATGGCGTCAAGGTTGAGTGGCGCGTAGGGCTCGAGCATGCCCTTGTTGTCGAGCAGGGCCAAGCTGGAAGCGGCCACACCCATCACGGCATCAGCCTGGGGGTTACCTTGTTCGGCAAGCAGTTTGGCGGTGATCACACCCGTGGAGTCGCGCACCCATTTGATTTCGATGTCGGGGTGGACCTTGTTAAAGCCTTCCTGGTAGGCCTTGAGCTGGTCGGTTTCCAGCGCGGTATAGACCAGCAACTGGGTCTTCTGGGCAGAAGCAGCGGCGGCGAAGGCGCAAAGGCCAGCCAACACAAGGGATTTGGTAACAGGGGTCAAGCGCATGAAAACTCCTTCAGGCAAAAGGTGGCAATGCTGTACGTGTTGAGTGACCGGGGTGTGACAGGCCGAACGAGCACGTCTTGCCACAACCACGCCAAAACGATTTAACGCCGACCCTGCTACCTTGTCAATTGCTTTTTGCATATTGTTGACAATTTGCCCAACACTGGTCTAATCTAGTGCATGAACGCCATGCTGCACCCTACGATTGCCCTGCTGCAAACCAGCTCACTCACCACGGTGGTGCAGCAAGAGATTGAGCGCGCCATTTTGGTGGGTGAATTCGCGCCGGGCAGCAAACTGATCGAAGCCGCGTTGGCCGACAAATTGGGCGTGTCGCGCGGCCCCGTGCGCGAAGCTTTTCGCATGCTCGAAGAGGCGGGGCTGGTGCGCAATGAAAAGAATCGCGGTGTGTTTGTGCGCGACATCCCCATTGAAGAGGCGGTGGAAATTTTTGATCTGCGCGCTGCCATGGACGACCTGGTGGGGCGGCGTCTGGCGGAGCACATCACACCGACGGAGCTCAAGGAGATCAAGCGGCTGGTGGAGGCGATGGAGAAAGCCGTCAAGGCTGAGGACACGCGCAATTACCACCTGCTCAACCTCAAGTTCCATGACCGGCTGGTGGAGATGGCGGGGAACAGCAAGCTCACCGCCATTTACCGCAAGCTGATCAAGGAGCTGTCGCTGTTCCGGCGCCTCAACCTGGCCGATGGCTGGCTCATGCCGATCTCGGCCAACGAACACCGCCAGATTTACAAAGCCATCGCGTCAGGGGATGCGGCGCTTGCAGGCCGCGCCATGTTCGACCACGCGATGGAAAGCAAAGAGCGCACCATAGACAACGATTTACGGCGCCAGGCGCGCCAGGCCGAAACTGCCAAAGGAAGAACCTACCGTGCTGAACGTTAACCAAAGAACCTATAAACTCCCTGGCTCTCCCACCGTGGTGGTGTGCGTGGACGGCTGCGAACCCGACTACCTGGGCCAGGCTGTGGCCACCGGGCACATGCCCTGGCTGCAGCGCACACTGGCACAAGGCACCGGCCTGGTGGCTGAGTGCGTGGTGCCCACCTTCACCAACCCCAACAACCTGTCCATCGTGACGGGTGCGCCGCCCAGCGTGCACGGCATCTGTGGCAACTACCTCTACGACATGGCCAGCAACACCGAGGTCATGATGAATGACCCGAAATGGCTGCGCGCGCCCACACTGCTGGCCGCACTGGCCGATGCAGGCCAAAAAGTGGCCGTGATCACCGCCAAGGACAAGCTGCGCAAGTTACTGGGCCACAAGATGAAGGGCATTTGCTTTTCTTCGGAAAAGTCGGATGAGGTCAGCCTTGAAGAGAACGGCATTGCTGACGTATTGGGCCTGGTGGGCAAACCCGTGCCCAGCGTGTACAGCGCCGATCTGTCGGAGTTTGTGTTTGCGGCGGGGGTCAAACTGATGGCCACGCAGCGGCCCGACGTGATGTACCTCTCGACCACCGACTACGTCCAGCACAAGCACGCACCCGGCACCGATGGCGCCAACGCCTTCTACCGCATGATGGATGGCTACTTGGGCGAGCTTGACGCCATGGGCTGCGTGATTGCCCTCACCGCCGACCACGGCATGAACGCCAAGGTGGGCATGGACGGCCGCCCTGATGTGATCTACCTGCAAGACTGGTTTGACGCGCAAATGGGCGCGGGTGTGGCCCGCGTCATTCTGCCCATCACCGACCCCTATGTGGTGCACCACGGTGCGCTCGGTTCTTTCGCCACCATCTACCTGCCCGCAGGCACAGATGTCGCCGCGCAGTGCACCGCGTTGGCCCAGGTCAAAGGCATGGAAGCCGTGTTGACCCGCGCAGAGGCCGCGGAGCGTTTTGAGTTGCCCTCTGACCGCATTGGCGACATCGTGTGCGTGTCAGAACGCTTTACCGTTCTGGGCACGGCGGCCGCGCGCCATGATCTCTCTGGTCTCGATGCACCCCTGCGCAGCCATGGCGGCGTGAGCGAACAACGTGTGCCGTTGATCCTCAACCGCCCCCTGCCGGGTCTGGACTTGGGCCGCCGCTTCCGCAACTTCGACGCCTTTGATCTGGCGTTGAACTACGCACAATGAGGCGCGCGGCATGACCATCGCGCAATACATCCTCGACCACCACCTCAACGCCATGCGCATTGCAGGGCGCAAGGTGGGGGCAGACCGCACCGGCGACCGCGCCATCACTGTCACCAACCCCTACACCGGCGCTACCATTGGCACCGTGCCCAAGGCCACGCTGGACGAAGTGCGCGGTGCCTTTGCCACGGCCCATGCCTATCAGCCACGACTGACCCGCTTTGAGCGTGCCGCCATCCTCAACAAGGCCGCCGACATCATCCGCCAGCGGCTGAACGAGGTGGCCCAGCTCATCGCCGCCGAGGCCGGCCTGTGCATCAAGGATGCGCTGTACGAAGCCGGTCGGGTGAGCGACGTGCTGCTGTTTGGCGCCATGGAAGTGTTGAAAGACGACGGCCAGATATTCAGCTGCGACCTCACGCCCCACGGCAAGAAGCGCCGCGTCTACACCCAGCGCGCGCCCTTGCTGGGCGTCATCACCGCCATCACGCCCTTCAACCACCCCATGAACCAGGTGGCACACAAGGTGGTGCCCAGCATTGCGACCAACAATCGCATGGTGTTGAAGCCCTCCGAAAAAGTGCCCTACTCGGCCATTTTGTTTGCCGACATCCTCTATGAAGCGGGCCTGCCGCCCGAGATGCTGAGTGTGCTGACTGGCGACCCGCGCGAAATTGCCGACGAGCTGATCACCCACCCGCTGGTGGACCTGGTCACCTTCACCGGCGGTGTGGGCATTGGGAAGTACATCGCCAGCAAGGCGGGCTACCGCCGCATGGTGCTGGAGTTGGGTGGCAACGACCCCATCATCGTGATGGAAGATGCCGACCTTGACGAAGCCTCCACCCTGGCTGTGCAAGGCAGCTACAAAAACTCGGGCCAGCGCTGTACCGCCATCAAACGCATGCTGGTGCACGAGGCGGTTGCGGCCGAGTTTGTGGAGCAGGTCGTGGCCAAGACCCAAGCCTGGAAGCACGGCGACCCCATGGACAAGGCCAACGACATGGGCACCGTGATCGACGAGCAAGCTGCCATGCTGTTTGAATCGCGCGTGAACGAAGCCGTGGCCCAGGGCGCCAAGTTGTTGGTAGGCAACCAGCGCCAAGGCGCCCTGTATGCCCCCACGGTGCTCGACCAGGTGGACCCGCGCATGACGGTGGCACTGGAAGAAACCTTTGGCCCCGTGTCGCCCATCATCCGATTCAGCAACATCGATGAAGCCATCCGCATCAGCAATGGCACGGCCTATGGCTTATCGAGCGCGGTGTGCACCAACCGCATGGACTACATCACGCGCTTCATCAACGAGCTGCAGGTGGGCACGGTGAACGTGCGCGAAGTGCCGGGCTACCGGCTGGAGCTGACGCCCTTTGGCGGCATCAAGGACTCGGGCCTGGGCTACAAGGAAGGTGTGCAGGAGGCGATCAAGAGCTTCACCAACCTCAAGACCTATTCACTGCCCTGGGCCTGAACAAAGGACGCACGCCTTGAGCCTTTCTTTTAACGACATAGCCCACCTGTTCGCCCAAAAGGGGGGCGAACAGTACACGGGTGAACCGGTGACCCAGTTGGAGCACGCCTTGCAAACTGCGCTGCAGGCCGAGCAAGAGGGTGCTGGCGATGCGCTGGTCACGGCCGCTTTGTTGCACGACCTGGGCCACCTGTTGCACGACCTCGGTGACACTCCCACCCTGCAGGGCGTGGACGACGTGCACCAGTACCGCGCCCTGCCGTTTTTACGCGGACTTTTCGATGAAGCGGTACTGGAGCCCATCAAGCTGCACGTGGATGCCAAGCGCTACCTCTGCGCCACACGCCCCGATTA
>ERZ795056.3681-NODE-3681-length-16288-cov-6.141379_pt1 | contig 16288 bp, 10 predicted proteins | sample MGYA00375140_ERZ795056 | MGnify/ENA primary metagenome ERZ795056 (study PRJEB30185, sample SAMN05720227) | activated sludge metagenome | isolation source: Anaerobic digester | place: USA | collected 2015-03-09 ... | reverse complement strand
GATTGGATATGATCGAATTATAAAAATGTTAACTGTGCATAATGGGGAGTTAGTAGTAGAAGAAAAAGGTTTGCACTCTGTTGAAAAATTTTTATTATCTCGTCGCATTATGTACTGGCAAGTATATTTACACAAAACTGTACTGGCGGCAGAAAAAATGCTGGTTAATATTATGCGACGTGCTCAACAATTAATCCATAATGGGATTGAATTGTCCGTTCCTTCAAAAGCATTACAATATTTCTTAACTAAAAAATTGCAGAGAAATGACATACAAGCGGCGCTCCCCATTTTTTGTACGCTAGATGATGTGGATGTGATGTGTGCAATTAAAGCGTGGGAAAACCATACTGATCTTATCTTACAACACTTATGCCGAGGTCTTTTAAATCGAAATTTATATAAAATTCATTTGCAAAATGAACCTTTTGAAAATGATATATTACAACAAAAAAGTATGGAGTATGCAACGAAACTGAATGTAGATGGGTCAGACGTACATTACTTTGCATTTACTGGCGAAGCGATTAATACATTGTATAATTTGCACGAAGAGCGTATCACCATATTATTTAAAGATGGGTCTACCAAAGATATATCCGAGGTGAATAATACACTTGTGCATAAAACATTCGCTAACCCTGTAAAAAAATTTTACATTTGTACACTAAAATAAACTTTTAGCTATAAGCAAAATGTTTATGAATAAACGCTTTAAGCTCAAAAATTATGACATTTTCTGCCGCACAAATTGCATTGCTTATAGAAGGAAAAATAGAAGGCATTTCGGATGCTCAAGTGAGTTCTTTTGGTAAAATTGAAGAAGCATTATCTGGGCAATTATCCTTTTTGGCGAATCCTAAATACGAAGAATTCTTATATACAACAAAGGCTTCAATAGTTATTGTTAATGATTCTTTAGTGCTTAAAGAACCTATTAACACTACACTTATTCGTGTGCCCGATGCGTATAGTGCTTTTGCAACGTTGTTGCAAAAATATCAAACTCTTGAAACAGCTCAACTTATAGGCATACAAGAGCCAGTATATATAGATAAAACAGCCCAGATAGGAAAGGATGTTTACGTTGGTGCTTTTACGTATATAGGAGAACAAGTAAATATCGGTGATCATACAAAAATATTTCCAAGTGTATTTATTGGCAATAATGTAGTAATTGGAGCGCATGTTATTTTACATCCTGGTGTAAAAATTTATCATGATTGTGTAATTGGAAATCATACAATCATACATGCTGGAACGGTTATTGGGGGTGATGGATTTGGTTTTGTACCGCAAGAAGATGGTAGTTTTAAGAAAATACCACAAATTGGTAATGTGGTTATCGAAGATGGTGTGGAGATTGGAGCTAATGCGACTATAGATAGAGCAACTATAGGGTCTACTTTAATTAAAGCTGGTGCTAAACTTGACAATCTTATTCAAATAGCACATAATGTGGAAATAGGCTATAACACTGTTGTAGCCGCACAAGCGGGGGTAAGTGGTAGTACTAAATTAGGTAACAATGTTATGGTTGGTGGGCAGGCAGGTATTGTAGGCCATATTAGTATTGCTGATGGCACTAAAATAAATGCACAAAGCGGCGTAAATAAATCTATCAAAATTCAAAATAAAATGGTTACGGGTTCTCCGGCTTTTGATTATACAGCCGCACTTCGTAGCCAAGCCGTTAGTAAGAATTTACCTACACTTGAAAAACGCATTGCTGAGTTAGAAGGATTGGTAAAAGAGTTGCTGAAAGAAAAGATGTTATAAGGTCATCTCTAAAAATTATCATTATGAAAAATAGAACGCAGATCTGTTATGATTTTTCATGATTTTCGCGGATAAAAAACATAATTTTTAGAGATGCCCATAAGATTTTAACTGTTCCGAACACACTATACAAACCTAAATGATAATTTTTAGGAGCTGTAGTTGAAAGTGCTTTATGAGGCAGCATGCTGGTTTTGCTTTCTTTTTTCTGCGTAGGCTAAAGCTGCTTTACGTACCCAAGCACCATCATCCCAAGCTTTTTTTCTAGCATCGAGGCGTTGTTTATTGCAAGGGCCTTTACCTTTCACTACATTCCAAAACTCATCCCAATTAATAGTTCCAAAATCGTAATGTTTTGTTTCGTCATTCCATTTTAAATCTTTATCAGGTATCGTTAGGCCTAAAATTTTTGCTTGATCGGTTGTTATATCTACAAACTTTTGCCTTAATTCATCATTGGTAAACCGTTTAATTTTCCATTCCATACTTTGTATGGTATGAGAAGAATTATCATCTGGCGGACCAAACATCATTAAAGAAGGCCACCACCAACGGGTTAAAGCATCTTGTGCCATATTTTTTTGAACATCTGTTCCTTTAGACAGCGTTAACATAATTTCAAAACCTTGCCGTTGATGAAAACTTTCTTCTTTACAAATACGCACCATTCCTCGAGCATACGGTCCATAAGATGCTCTACATAAAGGCACCTGATTCATAATAGCAGCGCCATCTACCAGCCAACCTATAGCGCCCATGTCGGCCCAGGTTAAGGTGGGGTAATTAAATATGGAAGAATATTTTGCTTTGCCACTATGCAATTGTTCGATCATTTCATCTCTACTTATTCCTAATGTTTCTGCAGCAGCATATAGGTATAATCCATGCCCAGCTTCATCTTGCACCTTGGCTAGTAAAGCTACTTTTCTACGTAATGATGGTGCTCGTGTTATCCAATTAGCTTCTGGCAACATACCTACTATTTCAGAATGTGCATGTTGACTGATTTGCCGAATTAATGTTTTGCGATATTCTTCCGGCATCCAATCTTTTGGCTCTATGCGTATTTCTTCATTTATTTTGTGTTGAAATATTTCACTAAAATTTTGCTCGGTCATATATAATATGTATTATGAAGGATAAATAATGTGCATCAAGGTTTCAGGCTAAGCGTCCACACTGTATACTTACATTTGAACTTTTGATTCGCATCATTGACATTATAATGAAAATTAAGTAAATGCGTTTCTTAATTTCCCTCCCTTGGAGGGATTGAGGGAGGGGCTGTTCTTTTATCTTAATAATTTAAAAGCATGCATCCAATTATTTCCTACTAAGCCAGGTATACACCATAATATACATAAAGGTTCTATAGCTCTTGCTGCTTCTACATTGCCCATGTCTTCCGTTTCCCAACCAAAAATAGTTAGTATTTCTTTGATGGTTTGTTTAGCCGCAGTATCATTTCCACAAATAAACATAGAAGGCTTTCCGCCATTTAGTTTTGGTTTATACATTAATGCACTACCTACAGAATTAAATGCTTTAACTACTTTAGCTTCTGGAATGGTTTTTTGTATTTGTTCCATTAACGACTCATTGTAATTGGTAAAGAATTTTAATACACCATTTACAGGAGCTTCATTAGCAATAGGATTGGTAGCATCAATAACAATTTTATGTTTAAAATTATCGATGCCTGCGAGTTTTATTGCAGATACTGCTGCATCGCCTTTAGTAGCTAACACTACGATATCTCCGAACTGGGTGGTTTGTTCAAAATTTCCTATTTGTGCTTTTGGATTTTCTGTTTTCCATTTTACAACTTCAGGTTTGTTGTTGTCTCTTGTTGCAAGCATTACAGTATGCCCTTCTGTAATAAATGCTTTACCTAATACTTGGCCTACTATACCAGAGCCAAGGATACCAATTTTTAGATTTTGTGAATACATAGTTTTATAATGATATTAGAATAAGAAAAAGTTCAAATTATTGCTCCCCTTTGGGGAGATTAAGAGGGGCTGTGGGGCTTACACTGCAAAGCTTTCTCCACAACCACAGGTACGGTTAGCGTTGGGATTATTAAAGTAAAAGCCTTTCCCGTTTAAGCCATCAGAAAATTCAAGCACGGTATTGGCTAGATATAAGAAGCTTTTTAAATCGGTTACAACTTTTACGCCATTATCTTCAAATACTTGATCCATAGGTTTTTCTTCATTATCAAAATCGAGTTTATAGCTTAAGCCAGAGCAGCCTCCACCCACAACAGACACTCGAACAAAATAGCTCTTATCTGCATCTACCTTTGCTTCTTGCATTAGCTTTTGTACTTTTTGCTTTGCTTTTTCGCTTACGTAAATCATAATTAATGTGCGGATTGCGAATGTGCTAATGTGCCAATTGTTTTCATTCGGACATCCGCACATTCGTCATTTATTAATTAAACAGTGTTTTTCTTACGGTAATCTTCAATGGCTGCTTTAATAGCATCTTCAGCTAATACAGAGCAGTGAATTTTTACAGGAGGCAAATTTAATTCTTCTACAATATCCATATTGTCAATGGTTAAAGCTTCGTCAATTGTTTTGCCTTTTAGCCACTCTGTTGCTAAGGATGATGATGCTATAGCAGAGCCGCAGCCAAATGTTTTAAACTTAGCATCTTTAATAAGACCCGAAGCTTCATCTACTTCAATTTGCAGGCGCATTACATCTCCACATTCTGGAGCGCCTACTAAGCCCGTGCCCACTGTTTTTTTATCTTTATCTAGCGTGCCCACATTTTGTGGGTTGCTGTAATGTTCTAAAACTTTAGTTGAGTATGACATGTTTTTTTAATTGATAATTTTTATTAATGCGAGAATTTCGAATGTGCAAATGTGCTAATTGTTTTCTATTCGCACATCCGCACATTTTCTAATTTGCTAATTAGGTTAATGGTGTGCCCATTCAATTTTATTTAAATCTATTCCTTCTTTATACATTTCCCATAACGGACTCATTATTCTTAATTTATTTACGGTATCGCTTACTTGTTGAATGGTATAATCTATTTGCTCTTCTGTGGTAAATCTTCCTAATCCAAAACGTAGCGAAGAGTGTGCCAAATCATCTCCCAAACCTAATGCTTTTAAAACATAAGAAGGTTCTAAACTAGCTGATGTACAAGCCGATCCAGAAGATAAAGCTATGTTTTTGTTAAAGCCCATCATTAACCCTTCTCCTTCTACATATTTGAATGATATATTGGATATATGTGGTAAACGATGTTGACGGTTGCCATTTACATATGCTTCTTCTAATTGTAGTAATTGTGATTCTAATTTATCTCTTAATATGCTTAATCGTTTAGCTTCAGTTTCCATTTCTTGCATACATAATTCACACGCTTTTCCAAAGCCTACAATGCCAGGCACGTTCAGTGTTCCGCTACGCATGCTTCTTTCATGACCTCCGCCATCTATTTGTGCAGTTACTTTTACCCTTGGATTTTTACGACGTACATATAAAGCGCCCACACCTTTTGGTCCATACATTTTATGTGCAGTAAATGCCATTAAATCAATACCATCTTTATTTACATCTACAGGTATTTTCCCTACAGCTTGTGTGCCATCCGTCATTAATAAAACACCATGTTTTTTAGCAATAGTGCTTATTTCTTTTATAGGTTGAATAACACCTACTTCATTATTGGCATACATAATGGAAATAAGTATGGTGTTTGGTTTTATGGCTGATTCTAATTCTTTTAAATCAACTAGACCGTCATTGTTTACGGATAGATATGTGACTTCGCCGCCTAGTTTTTCAATGTGCTTGCAGGTATCTAAAACTGCTTTATGTTCGGTAACAATGGTTATAATATGATTGCCTTTGCTTGCATACATTTCAAACACTCCTTTAATAGCTAAATTATCTGCTTCAGTGGCACCAGAAGTAAAAATAATTTCTTTAGCATCTGCTCCTATTAATTTAGCTACTTGCTCTCTAGCATAGTCTACTGCTTCTTCTGCTTGCCATCCAAATGAATGGTTGCGGCTTGCAGCATTACCGAATTGATCGGTAAAATAAGGCAGCATAGCCTCTACTACTCTAGGATCGCAAGGAGTAGTGGCGTTGTTATCAAGATAAATAGGAAACTTAAGCATATGTTCAGATTTTTATATGTGGATACAAGTACGAAGTTACATAAATGGTTTTGTTTTCTCTAAAGTAAAAAGTCAAAAATAAAACTGACATTGATATTAGTGGTAAAATCTATAAATCCATTTCAATCATCTAACCCTTTATGCTTTTTACTTTTTAATTTTGATTTAAAAGTAGTCTATGTTAAAAGTTGAACATATTGGTATTGCAGTAAAAAAATTATCTAGTGCTATACCTCTTTTTGAAAAGCTATTGAACACGCCTTGTTATAAAACGGAAACGGTTACTACTGAACAAGTGAATACTGCTTTTTTTAAACAAGGTGAAACTAAAATTGAACTATTAGAAAGTGTACATGCCGAAGGTGTAATTGCTCGTTATATTGAAAAACGAGGAGAAGGTATGCATCATATTGCTTTTGAAGTAGAAGATATTAGAGCCGAAATGAAAAGATTAGTTCAAGAAGGATTTGTGTTGCTGAATGAAGAACCTAAAAAAGGTGCAGATAATAAGTTGGTTTGTTTTTTACATCCTAAAACTACTAATGGAATATTAATAGAGTTATGTGAAGATATAAGTTGCGCTAAAAAGTGAGGAGGGATTAAAAGTAAAAAGGCCAGCAAAAAATGCTGACCTTTTGTACTTACTAACCCATTAAATTCTGGCACTAAATTACAAACTTGGAGTACACTTACAAAATAAATTTGCCTACTGTGTATAAATTTTGTTCTTATACTTTGTGTAAATAACTTAAAATATTGGTTATCAATATGTTATATCTATTTTTCTGAAAGTTAAACAAGCGCCATAATGTCATTAATTATATAAAAATGAAATTTTAAAGCCAAATTGACGCTTTTTGAATGGCTGCTTTATGAACCTCTAAAGCTGTTATTATAAGAAATAGAATGCTATTTAACCACGAATGTGCGCATGTGTAAATGTGCGGATGAAAAGCAATGCGCATATACACACATTCAAAATTTGTACATTATATTATAATTTTTGTAGATAAACATTGTAGAGGAAAAATAAAACCCAAAATGAGCAAAAACCTTACCCCAGAATCAAACGATATTATCTTTTACTCATCACCAAAAGGTGATGTAAGGGTAGAAGTATTTTTTCAAGAAGAAACATTTTGGCTAAGCCAAAAGAAAATGGCAGAATTGTTTGGTGTTGATGTCCGAACAATAAATGAGCATTTGCAAAACATTTATAAGGCCAACGAATTAGATAAAAAAACAACTATCCGGAAAATCCGGATAGTTCAAAAAGAAGGCAGTCGTGATGTTTCACGAGATATTGATTTTTACAATCTCGATTCAATTATTGCAATAGGATACCGTGTAAACAGCTACCAAGCAACACAATTTCGCATTTGGGCAACTAAAACACTAAGAGAATTTATAATCAAAGGCTTTGTATTAGATGATGAACGCTTAAAGCAAGGCAAACGATTTGGCAAAGATTATTTTGACGAATTATTAGAACGTATTCGAGAAATACGTGCCAGCGAAAGACGCTTTTATTTAAAAATTACCGATATCTACGAACAATGCAGTATTGACTATAAAAAAGACTCCGAAATAACGCAAACCTTTTTTAAAACTATTCAAAACAAACTGCACTGGGCAATAACAGGTACAACTGCTGCACAAATAATTGCGGAACGAGCAAGTTCAACAAAACCCAATATGGGTTTACAGACGTGGAAGAACGCCCCAAAAGGAAAAATTTTAAAGACAGATGTTTCTATTGCCAAAAATTATTTGATTGAAAACGAAATAAAAGAACTAGAACGATTGGTGACCATGTATTTGGATTATGCAGAAAATCAGGCAGTAAGACAAATACCAATGAAAATGGCTGATTGGATTTTAAAGTTGAATGCCTTTTTACAATTTAACGAGTATCAAATTTTAAAAGACGCTGGAAAAGTAAAACACGAGGTAGCAAAACAATTAAAGTTTCGTACGTTTCTTTATCTATAATAATAAATGCTTTTAACCACTTTGGCATAGTCTACACTTACATTCCCTCATTTACCTTATATTCGTTCGGTGATTTTTAGACCTTTATATAACAAAAGGATATGGTCGATGTGGATGATAGCAATAATAGTAATACCAAAACTATCTATTGCACAAGCTAAAATACCTACAGACACTATTCCTACATCAAAAAATAATTTGTATTTTCCGCTACAAGATAGGCGCAGTGATCGCTTTTCTAATAGCAGCGCTAATCCTTTTTATTTATCCGACACCTCATTTCTTAAACAACGTGTAGAATACGATCCAAAAACAAAACAGTATTATATTATAGAAAAAATTGGAAACACCTATTATCGTAAACCTACTTATCTAACCGAAAAAGAATTCTTACAACTTACTGGCAATGCACAAGAGAAAGCCTATTTTCAAGAGCGTGCTAATGCATTGTTCAATTTAAATAGACGCTATCAAAAACCTGTACTACGGGTAACCGATAATATGTTCAATAGAATGTTTGGATCGACCAAAGTAGAGATAAAACCTACTGGATATGTAGACGTGCTATTAGGTTACCAAGGCCAACGCATTAATAATCCCATACTACCCGAACGAGCCAGAAGCAATGGTGGACTTGACTTTGATATGAACGCTCAACTAAATGTAAACGCTAATATCGGAGACAAATTAAAATTTCCAATCAACTATAACACACTAGCCAATTTTAGTTTTGAAAATCAACTTAAGCTAGACTATAAAGGCAGTGCAGATGAAGCCATAAAATATTTTGAAGCTGGCAATATTTCCTTTACTTCTAAAGGATCTTTAATGCCTAGTGCACAATCACTATTTGGTGTAAAAACACAACTACAGTTTGGAAGAGTATTTTTAACAGGTGTGCTTGCAAACCAGCGTGCTCAAAGGCAAAGCATTGTATTGCAAGGTGGAAGCGCTAGAACATCTTTTTCAAAAAGCGCTAGTGATTATGATGAAAATAGACATTTTCTATTAGCGCAATATTTTAAAAATCGATACAACACCACAATGCAAAACCTGCCTATTATAAATAGTCAAGTACAAATATTGCGGATGGAAGTATGGCTTACCAATCGTAATGGCGTTACAACAGATGCTCGAAATGTAGTAGGGTTAATGGATTTAGCAGAATATAAACCATACAACACGAATATACTTTCGCTTACAAATGATCCATTACCTCAAAATAATAGCAATGATATTTATAAAAAATTAGCTACTAATCCTGCAGCTCGTAACGCTACATCCGTTAACAATCAACTAATAGCTGCTGGTTTACAACCTGTACAAGATTATGAAAAAACATTTGCTCGAAAATTAAATCCATCCGAATATACTTTTAATCCACAAGTTGGATTTTTATCCCTCAGCCAACAACTGCAACCAGACGATGTTTTGGGCGTTGCTTATCAATACACATACAACGGCAGAGTATATCAAGTAGGAGAATTTTCGCAAGATGTGGCACTAGATACTGCTAAGGGCACACAAAAGGTATTGTTTTTAAAATTGCTCAAAGCCACTTCACAAAGGCCTTCGCTACCTATTTGGCAATTGATGATGAAAAATATTTATGCATTAGATTTAGCAGGATTGCAACGAAAAGATTTTTCATTAAATGTAATGTACAACGAACCAGGCGCCGGAGAAAAAAGATATTTACCCGAAGGCGATGCTGCTGGAAAGCCCTTGCTTACTGTATTACGACTCGATAAATTAAATAATCAAAACGACCCGCAACCCGATGGTGTGTTTGATTATATAGAAGGCTACACTGTACTTTCACAACAGGGCAAAATAATTTTTCCTTTATTAGAACCTTTTGGTAAAGATTTGGAGCAGCTTGCCTTTACAACAAGGGGAGATAAGCAAAAATATGTTTATTATAATTTGTATGATACGATAAAGGCTATTGCACAAACATTTGCCAACCTCAATCGCTTTCAGCTAAAAGGCTATGCTACACCGAGTTCTACATCCGAAGTATATTTAGGAGGTTTCAATATTCCACAAGGCTCCGTAACGGTAACAGCAGGTGGGCAAGTACTTAAAGAAAATATAGATTACACGGTAGATTATAATTTAGGTACCCTTAAAATTATTAATACCTCTATAACCAACGCAGGCATTCCCATTAATGTACAGTTTGAAAACACTGCTGCATTTGGAATTCAGCAACGTAATTTTTTAGCATTAAGGCTTGATTATGAAGCCAGCAAAGCATTATCCGTTGGCTTATCCATGGCTAGAGTAACAGAGCGCCCTTTTTACACCAAGGTAAATTATGGAGATGATCCTATACGCAATACTATGTATGGCGCAGATTTCAATTATCAAACAACAACATCTCTACTCACTAAATGGTTAAACAAATTACCTTTTTATAGTAGTACTACACCTTCCAAAATTAATGCTTATGGCGAAGCGGCTTTATTAAAGCCTGGCCATCCTACACAAATAGGTAGCGGTAGCGAGGGCACTATTTATATTGATGATTTTGAAGGTAGCCGAAGCACACAGGATATGCGCTTTCCTGCTGTATCTTGGATGTTAGCTTCTACCCCACAAGACAATGGACTTTTTCCAGAGGCTTCTTTAACAAACGCTATCGATTATGGTTTTAATAGAGCCAAACTAGCTTGGTATAATATTGAACCAGTACTGCAAGATAAATTTAATAGCAACAATCCTATTAAAGATGTTAATCTGTTATCCGATCCGCAAACAAGAGCGGTAGAAGTGCAAGAGTTATTCCCACAACGTACGCCAGAAGCGGGTCAGAATCAATTAACAACGCTTGATCTTGCCTATTATCCTACAGATAAAGGGCCATATAATTATGATGCTCGTGCAACCAGCGTAAGTGCTAACGGAAAATTATTAAATCCAAAAAAACGTTGGGCAGGTATTATGCGCAATATAGACCAAACCGATTTTGAAACAGGCAATGTAGAGTTCGTAGAGTTTTGGGTACAAGATCCATTTATAAAAAATGGAGGAAGTAGTGGAGGATCATTATATCTTAATTTGGGCAACATATCGGAAGATATATTGCGAGATGGGCAACGTTTTTATGAAAATGGATTGAGCACACCTAACATTCCTGCTGTAGTAGAAAATACATCTGCATGGGGTAAAACACCTATCAATACAACGCAAATTACACAAGCTTTTAGCAACAATCCAGAAGATAGGCCTTACCAAGATGTTGGATTAGATGGCTTGAATAATGATGAAGAAAGAGAGAAGCAACGTACATATTTAACTACCTTGTCTACCAATTTTGGTGCGGGTTCCACGGCATATCAGGCGGCGTTTAAAGATCCATCTGTTGATGATTATATATGGTACAGAGATCCAGTATTTGATGCTACCAACGCTACTATTTTAGATCGCTATAAAAATTATAATAACCCACAAGGCAATTCTCCTGTATCTAACAACAACAGTATATTTTCCGCAGCGGCTACCGTATATCCGGATAATGAAGATTTAAATAGAGATAATACGCTTAATGAAACAGAACAATATTTTCAATATAAAATAGATTTAAAACCCAACATGTCTGTGGGTAGTAATTATATTACGGATAAACGTACAGTACCTATAACCTACGCCAATGGCCGAACTGAGCAAGAAACTTGGTATTTGTTTAGAGTGCCCATCCGTCAATACGAGAAAAAAGTAGGCAATATTCAAGATTTTAAATCCATACGCTTCATGCGTTTATTTCTAACAGATTTTGAAGATTCTGTGGTGATGCGTTTTGCAAGTTTAAATTTTGTGCGCAACCAATGGCGTCAGTTTCAATATCAATTAGATACAATAGGCGACTATAAAAATATTCCTACAAACACGCCTACATCTTTTAATGTGCTAGCAGTAAATGTAGAAGAGAATAGCGCTAGAACGCCCATCCCGTACGTAATTCCACCAGGTATAGAGCGAGTGCAACAGCTCAGCAATAACAATGTAAATATTTTATTGAATGAACAAGCAATGAGTTTGCAAGTACGCAAACTAGCTAAAGATGATGCTAGAGCTATATTTAAAAATATACATTTTGATTTTAGAAGATTTAAAAAACTCTCCATGTTTATACATGCAGAATCCGCCAACCCTATACGACCTGTTCAACATAATGATTTAACCGCTGTAATACGTATTGGTGCTGATTTTTTGAGCAATTATTATGAAGTACGTATTCCGTTAAAAATTACGCAACCTGGGCAAAGTAGCGCTACAGCTGTATGGCCTGCCGAAAATAATTTAGATTTTTTGTTGGATGAATTGATTTATATAAAAACATTGCGTAATAATAGTAATGCGCCTTTTGGCAAAATATTTAGACAGCGAGTAGGGGATAGAACTTTTTCTGTATTAGGCAATCCTAATTTAGGTGATGCACAGGGCATTTTATTTGGTGTAGAAAATAATACACCTACTCGCACAGATGTTGATGCAGAAGTATGGATTAATGAATTACGACTCTCTGCTATTGATGAAAGAACAGGCTGGGCTGGCTTAGGCCGTGTAGATATTGGTTTGGCAGATTTAGGTAGTGTTTCTGTTTCTGCAAACTATCGCAGTACTGCATTTGGAACCATAGATCAACGCATAAACGAAAGAGCTAAGGATGATTTGCTACAATTTGATGCTTCGGTTAATATAGATTTAGGAAAACTAGTGCCACCTAAATTAGGACTAACGGTTCCTTTTTATGCCAGTTTTTCTCGCAGCACTTCTACGCCAGAATTTGATCCGTATGATTTAGATGTAAAGCTAAAAGACAAGCTGAGCAATATTTCTGGTGCAAAAAAAGATTCTATTCGCAATAACGCTATCGATCAAACTACTACTAAAACTTTTAATTTTAGTAATGTGCGTAAAAATAATACCAGTGGCAAGTCTCTAAAATTATGGAGTATTGAAAACTTTGATATCAGTTATGCCTATTTACAAACAGAAATATCTAATCCGTTAGTACAAAGTCAATCGCTTATTCGACATCATGGTGGACTTGGATATACGTATAATAGCCAGCCTAAATATATTGAGCCATTTAAAAAAATAATCAAAACCAAATCGCCATGGTTAGCATGGATAAAGGATTTCAACTTCAACCTACGTCCATCATTATTAAGTTTTAGAGCTGATATAGATAGGCAGTTTGGAAAATTTATTCCACGTATTATAAATAGTTATGATACGAAAGTGGAAACCATAGATACTACGTATGATAAGTATTTTATTTTTGATCGCTATTATAACTTAAGTTGGAATTTAAGTAAAAGTTTGAATGTTGATTTTAGTGCTGTTAATAATGCTCGTATTGATGAACCAGAAGGCGCTATAAACAATGCTTACAAAAAGAAAATCGTAAGCAATAATTTTTGGTCTGGAGGTCGCAATACTTTGTATACACAGAAACTAACGGCGAATTATACTTTACCTACCAGCAAAATACCGCTTACGAATTGGATGACGATACGTATGGCATACACTACTACATATAACTGGATAGGCGCTTCCCGCTTGGCTATTAGCTTAGGCAATATCATTGAAAATAGTCAAGAGCGTTCTGTAACTGGCGATTTTGATTGTATGCAACTGTACAATAAAGTTCCTTTTTTACGTAAAACCAATCAACCCAACAACCCTGCCAATACAGATAATATAACTGATTGGCAGCGTGTTGTAGGCAAGTTAGTAACGAGTTTAAAACATATAGGTTTTCAATACACAGAAACGTTTAATAGTCGTATTCCAGGATTTTTAAAAAATGCAGATCATGTAGGTAATAATTTGAGCAATAATGCGCCAGGTTTGGATTATGTGTTTGGTGGGCAACCGAGTCCTTACTGGCTTAATCGAGCTGCAGCTAAAGGATGGATTACGAAAGATGTAAATTTTAATATGCTTTTTCAACAAAGCTTTGAGCAACGATTAAGCATAACCGCACAACTAGAACCTATTCGATCGTTAATGATTGATTTAAATGTAGAGCAATCATTTAATAAATCGTACAATGAACTATTTAAAGACACTTTAGGTACCGGCACGTTTACGCATTTAAGTCCTTATTCATCTGGTGGTTTTAGTGTCAGTTATATTGCCCTAAATACTTTGTTTGATAAGTTTGATCCTAATAAAATTTCTAATACTTTTAGAACTTTTGAAAAAAATAGAATTGTTTTATCGGAACGACTAGCTACTTCAAATCCTTATTGGAAAGGACTTCCAGTAGCACAACAACGAACAGCTGATGGTTTTTATACTGGTTATGGACGTTATGCGCAAGATGTATTGATTCCTTCTTTTATAGCAGCTTATACAGGAGCAGATCCATCAACTATTCCATTAATTAAAAGAAATAATACTAATATTCGTTCTAATCCATTTGCAAATATTATCCCCAAACCTAATTGGAGATTAACGTATACAGGACTTTCTGCTATCGGTGGAACCTCTAGCATTTTTAGTAATATCACGCTAACACATGGTTACAATAGTACATTAAGTATGAATAGTTTTACGTCTGCACTATTGTATCAAGATCCTTTTCAGGTAGGCTATCCAGGCTTTGTTGATACCGTATCTGGAAATTATATTCCATTTTTCTTAGTACCCAATCTTACGATTAGCGAACAATTTGTACCTATAATCGGAATAGATATTACTACAAAAAGTCAATGGAATGCTAAATTTGAATATCGCAAAACTAGGCAGTTAAGTTTGAGCTTGGTAGATTATCAGTTAAGTGAAGTTCGTTCTACAGAATACATATTCAGTGCAGCTTTTCGTAAAAAGGGTCTTAAGTTACCCTTTAATATTAAGATAGGCAGTTGGGAAGTGGGCAAACAAGGTAATGATATGAATTTTAGAATGGACTTTAGTATTAGAGATAATATCAATGCTAATAGTCGGTTAGACCAAGACAATGCTTTTGCTACCGGTGGACAAAAAATTATTCGTATTTCTCCTTCTATTGATTATGTATTGAATAATCGTATTAATCTTAAACTATTTTTCGATCAACAAAGGGTTATTCCTTACATCTCATCTGCTCCGCCTATTACTACTACTCGGGCTGGAGTGCAGATTAGGGTGGCGTTGGCGCAGTAAACGATTTATATTAATTTATCTAAATATGGCTGTTAAAATAAAACCAACTAAAAATAAATATTCAACATTAACAACCGAAATAAGAAAGTTAGTTGAGCAAGCTAGGCATAATATTACCCGCAGTATAAACACAGAATTACTTTTTACCTATTGGCATATAGGCAAATTAATAGTTACTAAAGAAAAAATTGAGCAATATGATGATGTGTCGCTTAGAGAAATGTTTATAGATCTTTCAAAAGAATTGACAAGAGAATTAGGAAAAGGATTCTCACGATCTAACCTTTTTACCATGCGTACTTTTTATATGCGCTTTCATTTAGAGCCAACTGTCCAGACACTGTCTGGACAAAAAATAAAACTACAAAAAAGTAAATCAATAGCTAAAAAAAATACTGCTGTCCAGACAGTGTCTGGACAGTCTAATAAAAAAAGTAAAGTAGATGCAAAGGCTATCCAGTTAAAGGTTTCCAGCCAGTTGAGTTGGTCGCATTATTGTGAGCTTTTAAAATGTAATGATGATTTAGAAACAAGTTTTTATCAACAATCTATTATTAATGAAGGATGGTCGGTTAGAGAATTAAGGCGGCAGATGGATAGTGCTTTATTTGAGCGTATTGCTTTGAGTAAAAATGCAAGAGGTGTACTACAACTAGCTAAAAAAGGCAAGATTATTGAAAAGTATACTGATATTGCACATGACTCTTATGTGCTTGAATTTTTAAATATTCCTGAAAATCGGAGGTACAATGAAAAACAACTAGAGCAAAAAATAATTGACAACTTACAAAAGTTTATTCTTGAAATGGGTAAGGGTTTTACTTTTGTTGGTAGGCAATTTCGTATAACGCTAGATAATACAAATTTTTATGTTGATCTTGTTTTTTATCATCGTATTTTAAAATGCTTTGTACTTATTGATTTAAAAGTAAAAAGTTTTAAACACGAAGATGTTGGACAGATGAATCTTTACTTAAATTATTTTGAAACAGAACAAAATGTAGAAGGAGACAATAAACCTATTGGCATTATCCTTACTAAACAAAAGGACAATATAATAGTTGAATATGCTACAAAAGGGATTTCAAATAAAATTTTTGTTTCTAAATATCAACTTTATTTACCAGATAAAAAATTGCTTCAACAAAGAGTAAAAAAAATATTAGATGATGAATAAGTTAATATTGATAGAAGAAAAAATTATCT
>ERZ795056.3676-NODE-3676-length-16295-cov-7.212315_pt1 | contig 16295 bp, 13 predicted proteins | sample MGYA00375140_ERZ795056 | MGnify/ENA primary metagenome ERZ795056 (study PRJEB30185, sample SAMN05720227) | activated sludge metagenome | isolation source: Anaerobic digester | place: USA | collected 2015-03-09 ... | reverse complement strand
GGATGATAAGCATGATAGGAACCATCAATGCCATCCATGTTCCGAAAGGAATTTCATATCCTGCTTTTTCCAAATAACCCATGGCAATAGCGTTTGGAGGAGTTCCGATAGGGGAGCCAATACCACCAACGTTTGCTGCGATAGGAATTGCAAGAGCCAATCCGATTCTACCTTTTCCGTCAGCAGGCAATGACGCCAAGACAGGAGAAAGGATGGTTAGCATCATGGCAGCTGTTGCCGTATTGCTCATGAACATGGAGAAAATTGCAGTTACGAGGATGAAACCAAGAAGAACGAATCTTGAGTCTGTACCGAAAGGTTTTAGCATTGCTTTTGCCAAGCCGGCATCCATCTTATATTTAGCTGCAGCGATGGCCAAAACGAATCCACCCATGAAAAGCATGATGGTAGGGTCTGCAAAGGCAGCCATAATAGCCTTATAATTAATAGGTTCTCCGTAAATAACGCCATTGTAGAGCGTTTCATCTTTCCCTGGAGCAAGGAATGCTAAACTGCTTGTAGAAACGGTAAGCAGCATTAATACAATTACAAGTACTGAAGTTGACCAGATTGGCACTGGCTCTGTGATCCACATTGCTGCGGCAAAAAGGAAAATTGCGATGACGCGCTGTTCTAATACAGTAAGATTTTGAATTCCAAACGCATCTGTTGGTAAAATCCAAGCTATAAGTCCTATTGCGATCGAAATGAACAAGCTAATTAGTTTTTTTTTATCCATGATATTCTTTTAATGATGATTATTTTGTTTCTATTTGTCCGTAAAAAAGGAGGCTTCTTTTCAGAATCGTATCTCCAATAGCTGTATTGGAGATAGAGGAACTCTTCGTCTTGTCAACTTAATAGAAAGTTAACGTGCAAAAAACGAAAAACACTTTTCAAAAATATTCCTATATATAATAGGAATTGAGTTGAGTTTACTATAATTTTAAATTATCCCAAGTTTTTAAAAGTAAAAAAGTTACAAGAGTGAAATATATTCTCTCTTGTAACTTCTTATATTTATATTAAAATGTTTTTATTCATTCTTTTGTTTAAAGAAGAGAACCGAACAATATAAATGCGGTGTATCCGACAATCATACCGAATATTCCGACTAGGATTCCTGCAATTGCCATGTCTTTCTGTTTGATAAATCCTTTTGCGTAAGCCAAAGCATTTGGAGGAGTTGAAATTGGCAACGACATAGCCATTGATGCAGCAAATGCAATACCGATCAATAGGGCAGGAATGCCACCGTATTCAGCAAGCTGATCTTTCATTCCCATACCAGCAGCAGCTAAGATTGGAATAAGTAATGCAGCTGTTCCTGTGTTAGACATGAATGTACTCATTGTGATACAAAGTACACCACTACCGATCATCATGATGATGGTTGGCCAAGTAGCCAATGGAATTGAAGCAACCAAGTCTTTTCCTAGACCGGTCTCATCCAAACCTATACCTATCGCGAAACCTCCGGCAACGAGCCAAAGTACATCCCAGTCGATACTCTGAAGGTCTTTCTTGTTGATTACACCAGTCATGGCAAATACTCCGAATGGGATTAATGCTACAACGTTGGCGTTGATTCCGAATAAATCTTTTCCGAAGATCCAGAGCAATATGGTTACAATGAAAGTAACGTAAACTATATATGCTTTTGGTGATTTTTCGAAGTTTCCTGGAACTTCAACAACAATGGTTTTTTGTTTGAATGGGAACATCTTTACTAAAACAAACCAAGCAAATGCAAGGATGATAAGCATGATAGGAACCATCAATGCCATCCATGTTCCGAAAGGAATTTCATATCCTGCTTTTTCCAAATAACCCATGGCAATAGCGTTTGGAGGAGTTCCGATAGGGGAGCCAATACCACCAACGTTTGCTGCGATAGGAATTGCAAGAGCCAATCCGATTCTACCTTTTCCGTCAGCAGGCAATGACGCCAAGACAGGAGAAAGGATGGTTAGCATCATGGCAGCTGTTGCCGTATTGCTCATGAACATGGAGAAAATTGCAGTTACGAGGATGAAACCAAGAAGAACGAATCTTGAGTCTGTACCGAAAGGTTTTAGCATTGCTTTTGCCAAGCCGGCATCCATCTTATATTTAGCTGCAGCGATGGCCAAAACGAATCCACCCATGAAAAGCATGATGGTAGGGTCTGCAAAGGCAGCCATAATAGCCTTATAATTAATAGGTTCTCCGTAAATAACGCCATTGTAGAGCGTTTCATCTTTCCCTGGAGCAAGGAATGCTAAACTGCTTGTAGAAACGGTAAGCAGCATTAATACAATTACAAGTACTGAAGTTGACCAGATTGGCACTGGCTCTGTGATCCACATTGCTGCGGCAAAAAGGAAAATTGCGATGACGCGCTGTTCCAATACTGTGAGATTTTGAATTCCAAACGCATCTGTTGGCATAAGCCAGGCTATGAGCCCGATTGCGATGGAAACGAACATACTAATTAAACTTTTCTTATCCATGATATTATTTTTAATGATGTTATTATTGCTTCTATGTCGTCCGTAAGAAGAGGAGGCTTCTTTTTTGAATCGGATCTTCAATAGTTGAATTGGAGATAGAGGATTCTTTGTGTAGTCAACTTAATGGAAAGTTAACATGCAAAAAAACAAAAAACACTCTTCAAAAATGTTCCTATATATAATAGGTGTACAATTGAGTTTACTATAATTTAAAAAATCCCAAGTTTTGGTTTTGGGTCAGTAAAAATGAACCTCGTCTCAAACTATCAAACAACAAAAAAGGCTGCTGTTTTTATGTTACAATGGAAGCTCTCGTTTTTTAGAGACCAAAATCGCGGCAAAATTACTAATACTTTACAAAGTCGGAAACAAATAATCATAATTTTTTGAATAAATATACGATTTTTTTACGGGGTTACTTTCTGATAAAAGATGCTTGATTTAAGTGGAAAAATGTTTCTTTTGTTATGTCATTTGTATTCAGATTGTTACTTTGTAATGTCTAAAAAATAGATGTTGTCATTGGCTTTTATAAAATTAATTCTATAACTTTGCGTTTGATTTTGGTTTTCTGGTGCGTTTGTGAGAGAATGAAAACCGGATTTCAATTAAAGTTTGAATTGTTTTATATGGTTTTTTGCTGTGTAGAACTGTTAGAAAACGAAGGTTGAAATGGAATACTCCACTAAATAGTCTTTAGAACATTGTTTTACTCTATGGACAAAATTCTGTGGATTTATAATTTGATCCGAAAGCCTACGAGATTTGAACAGTGTGATTGGATGGGTTTCTAAATATTTTATCTGCTGAATTCTTTGATAATCAATCCTATAATGCAATAGTAAAAGCTATTAAATATATGGTTTGTAAATCGAAGGTAAACATGGAATGAATAACTTCCATAAGATAGGATTAAGAATATTAGGAAAAAATTAATATATGATTAAGAAAATTTTAGTTGCCAATAGAGGCGAGATTGCAATCCGTGTGATGCGTTCATGTCAAGAGATGGGCATTAAAGCGTTAGCAGTCTATTCAGAAGCAGATAGAACTTCACGTCATGTGTTCTATGCCGATGAAGCTTGTTGCATAGGCGGTGCTGCTGCTAAGGACAGCTATCTTAATATAGATAAAATTATTGATGTTGCTAAACGTTTCAATGTAGATGCCATCCATCCAGGATACGGTTTCTTGTCAGAGAACGCAGACTTTGCAAAACGTTGTAAAGACGAGGGCATCATCTTCATAGGAGCTCCTGAGCATGCTATCCGCAAAATGGGTGATAAAATCGCTGCTCGTCAGATGATGATCGATGCAGGTGTTCCGGTTGTTCCAGGTACACAAGAAGGTATTGATTCTGTTGAAGATGCGGTCAAAATAGCAAAAGGTATTGGTCTTCCTGTTATGTTTAAGGCTTCTGCAGGTGGTGGAGGTAAGGGTATCCGTCTGGTTTATGACGAGAAGGATATTGAGAATTCTTTCCTTACTTCAAAATCTGAAGCTATTTCGTCTTTTGGTAACGGAACCGTTTACGTTGAAAAATATATAGAATCCCCTCATCATATCGAATTTCAAATTTTGGGTGACCAATTCGGAAATGTGGTTCACTTGTGCGAGCGTGAGTGCTCTGTACAACGCCGCCACCAGAAGGTGTTGGAGGAGTCTCCATCTCCATTGATGACACCAGAGTTGAGAGAAGAGATGGGAAAGAAGGCCGTAGCTGCTGCTAAGGCTGTTAATTACGAAGGTGCAGGTACCATCGAATTCTTGGTTGATGATAATTTGAATTATTACTTCCTTGAGATGAATACCCGTCTACAGGTTGAGCACCCAATCACAGAGGAGGTTGTCGGCGTTGATTTGGTTAAAGAGCAGATCAATATTGCTAACGGATTGCCACTTCGCTTCAAACAAGAAGATATTCATCAGAGAGGCCACTCTATTGAGTGCCGTATATGTGCTGAGGATGCTGAGAATAACTTTACTCCGGCTCCGGGTATCATCAAACAAATTACTGAACCATTGGGTATGGGTGTGCGTTTGGATAGTTTCGTTTACGACGGTTATGAAATCCCAATGTATTACGATTCCATGATCGGTAAATTGATCGTTTGGGCTGTTAATAGAAAATATGCTATTGAGCGTATGAGACGCGTGCTATATGAGTATAAGATTACTGGCGTGAAAACAAACATTAGCTATTTGAGAAAGATTATCGATGTGCCTGAATTTGTCAATGGAAAATACAACACCAATTTTCTTGAGGTTAATAAATCTTATTTGACAGAAGATAAGAAGGTAAATGAAAATTCTGAGTCAGAGTCAGAGAATATTGCTATTATAGCTGCTTATATCGATTATATCGTAAATTTAGAGGAAAATGCACCGAAGACGGCAGACAACCGTCCAATCAGCAAGTGGCGTGAGTTCGGTAAGCGTTCTGGAATGATAAGGATTTAATTCTTTCGTAGGCTTTTAATGATTTATAAAGAGCATTTAAATGGAAGTACGTATAGGAAATGAAATGGCCGAAGTTGAGCTTCTGAGCAAAGAAGACAATAAAGTCAGTATCTCAATAAATGGTACTGTCTACGATGTAGACATTGTAATGGCAGAGAACGGTTTGTGTTCTATTATTACCAAAGATGGTAAGTCATATAATGCGGAGATTAGGAGACCAGACAAAGGTAACGAGTATACCGTTAATGTCTTGTTCGATTCTTATCAGGTTGAAATGATTGACCTTCAGACAAAATACCTCAGAAACAGAAAGAATTCTGACGGAGGTATGGCTCAAGACCGCATTTTCTCTCCAATGCCAGGTAAAATCGTGAAGATTTTGGTTGAAAAGGGAGAAAAGGTTGAAGCTGGTAAACCAGTCATCATAGTTGAAGCTATGAAGATGCAGAGTGAATATAAGGTTAAGAATGATTGCATAATAAAAGATATTTTTGTTTCAGAGGGTACTACTATTCGTGGTGACGAGACTCTTATTTCTCTAGAGCCATTGGCTTGAGAACCTTCTGACGTAACTTTTAAATTATCGAAGATGAATCAACAGATTAAAGAATTTATAGAGAGAAACAAACAGGCTGAACTTGCTGGTGGTCAGGATAAAATCGACAAACAGAAGAAGGCTGGAAAGTTGACTGCAAGAGAGCGTATCAATGTCCTATTGGATAAAGGTACTTTCGTTGAGTTAGACAAGTTTGTTATTCATCAGAGCCATAATCTTGGCATGGATAAGAATTTCATAGACGGTGATGGTATCGTTTCCGGTTACGGAAAGATCGATGGCCGCTTTGTTTATGTATATGCTTATGATTTCACTGTGTTTGGTGGTTCTTTGAGCCGTACAAATGCAAATAAGATCGTTAAAGTTCAGAGATTAGCTCTTAAGATGGGAGCTCCTATCATTGCAATCAACGATTCAGGAGGTGCTCGTATTCAGGAGGGTGTAGGTAGCCTTGCAGGTTATGGTGATATTTTCTATCAGAATACCATCTCTTCTGGCGTTATTCCTCAAATTTCAGTTATTATGGGGCCTTGCGCCGGAGGTGCGTGCTACTCTCCAGCTTTGACGGATTTTATCTTCATGGTGAAAGAGAAGAGCCACATGTTCGTTACCGGTCCAGACGTTGTTAAGTCAGTAACAAACGAAGAGGTTGATAAAGAGGAACTTGGCGGTGCTTATACTCATAGCTCTAAGAGTGGTGTTTCTCATTTCTTGGGCGAAACGGAAGAGGATACTTTGATGATGGTTCGTGAGTTGTTAAGCTTCTTACCATCCAACAATATGGAAGATGTTCCATTCTGCGCAACAAGCGACAGCCCATTGCGTGAGGATGAGAATTTAAATACTTTGATCCCTGAGGATCCAAGCAAGCCTTACGATATGAAGGAATTGATCGACTCAATTGTCGATGACCGTAATTTCTTCGAGGTTATGGCTAACTTTGCTCAGAATATCATTATCGGTTTTGCAAGAATGGACGGAAAGTCTGTCGGTATCGTTGCCAACCAACCTGCTGTTCAAGCTGGAGTTTTGGATATCGATGCTTCTGATAAGGCTGCTCGTTTCATCCGTTTCTGCGACTGCTTCAATATTCCGGTTATCACATTGGAAGACGTTCCTGGATTCCTTCCTGGATGTACTCAAGAGCATAATGGAATTATCCGTCACGGTGCAAAGATCGTTTACGCTTATGTTGAGGCAACCGTTCCTAAGGTTACTTTGATCACAAGAAAGGCTTACGGAGGTGCATACATCGTTATGTCAAGTAAGCATACTGGTGCTGATGTTAACTTCGCTTACCCAGGTGCAGAGATTGCAGTTATGGGTGCATCTGGTGCAGTTAATATTTTGTACAGAAACAAGACAGATGAAGAGAAGGCTCAGGTTCTGAAGGAGTACGAGAAAAAATTCTCTAACCCTTACCGTGCTGCTGAGTTGGGTTATTTGGATGAGATCATCCTTCCTTCTCAGACTCGTGCTAAGATGATTCAGGCTTTGGATATGACGCAGACTAAGATTCGTTCAAATCCTGCCAAAAAACATGGTAACTTACCTTTGTAATCAGATTTTACAAGATATAGAGGCGGAGAGTCATTTGATTCTCCGCCTTTTTTGTTTCTTGTTAAAAAAATGAATTAATAGTTGCAAAATCGTTTTTTATGTATAATTTTGTAATGCAATATTTTTGTTTGTTGTTTGCCTTTTTTTTAGGTTAATAACTGATTAGCAAACAATAAATACAAATATTGTTTTTGTATGTTTTTGATTGTTGTTTTTGTTTTTAACAAGATAAATTAAACATTAATTATATGAAGTTGAAAAAGGTATTAATTTCTTTTGCAGCGTTGGCTACCAGGGTCAACGCATTTAAATTCCCAGCAAATCGAGCAGGAACTTGTTGTCCCATCCGGCCTTGAGCCTTTTCGAGACTAATGACCCTTTGGACTTGTCCTTCTTCAGGAGGTTTATCCCTATCTTTCTGATGAAGGAAAAGTTGTGGGCCGAATTTCCCGTCCTCTTGCGCTGTCTGTCCTCGTTGAAGACGACGTCCAGAGTCCAATGTAGGGAATTCTCCACTCCCCAGTGCGCCCTGATGTGGCGGTTGAACTCGGAAGCGGAGCCTTTCATGCTGCTGATGTAATAGCGGACCTGCTCCTCCGTCTTGTTCCCGACTTCCCGTTTGGCCTCCACCTTCACGATGCTCGCCATGTTCGTCCAACGTTCCCTGCCGTCGATGAACTTCAGATCCCGGATGACCCCGCACCTGCGGGTTTCGATGCGTCCGTGCCCCTTTTCCACCGTCTCGTCTCGGAGTCGGCTTTTTGCCTTTCAAAGGCATGTTCGACCTGCTCCAGCATTTCCTTCTGGTTGCCCTTGACCGAGAGGATGTAGTCGGCTTCGTTTTCGATGATTTTGTCGGCTATCTTCGTCTGCGTGCCCATGGCGTCTATGGTGACTATCTCCCCCTTTATGTCGAGCATGTCAAGCAGGAGAGGAATCGCCGTTATCTCGTTGCTCTTCATGTCAACCTTCAGTTGCCCGAGCACGAGCCCGTTATCGGACGCCCATGCGCTGACCATGTGTATCGGGCGGATTTCGTGGAAACCGTCCTTCGACCCCTTCACCGTCTTCCCGTCTATGGCTATCACCTCCCGACCGATGTCCGCATTCTTCAACGACTGCGTCCACTCAACGAACATACGTTCGAAGCTCTGGGGGCTAATCAGGGAAAACACCCTGTTTATCGTGTCGTGGGAGGGTATGCCGTTCGGCAGTTTCAGTATGGTTTTCAGGAACTCTAATTTTGTCTTTCCGAACAGCTCTATCGCATCCCACGACTCGGCGCCGCACAGCACGCCCAAAATGGACAGTATGACAATGTCGCACAGCAGGTGCTTCTTGTTCCTGTTCAACCTCGGGTCCGGAATCCTTTCGAAATAGGTGTGCAACGACGTTTTCTGCATATTCATGTTTTTTTTCGCAAAAGAAACGCATTTGAACTTCTATTTCAAAACAAATACAACATAAGTTATTAACAGTCAATTTATTAAATTGTTAATAATGGTCTATTTTTAGTTTTTTATATGCGTTGACCCTGAATGGAATGAATGCCTGAACTCTTAGTTGGTGGAATGAACGTATGCCTGAAAAGAGAAAATCCCTGATTGTCAAAATGATAATCAGGGACTTTTGGTGAAATCCTATTTGAAGAAATGTCTCTTATGAAGTTAGAATGACCATCCTAATCTCAAAGAAGGAACAATGTAAGGTGCGAAGTCAATGGTTGATTCATCAACGTCTGATGTTACTTTTGTGGTTTTCCCGTTGATGGTTGTTTCTACTTCTTTGTCTTTGTTGACAGTTCCCTTCAGGCCGATACCGAATTCGATTCCTGCATAAAGATGTTCTGCAAAATAGTAGTTGAATCCGGCAAAAGCGTTGATGCCAAAAGTATTGAGAGGTTTATTCCCGTTTGTTGTCACCACTTTCGCGTTTTCGCCTTCTATCGTAGTTTTATCTCCTTCGAAAGCGAATAGAAGTTCGCCGCCGATGTAAGGGGTTAGTCTGCTGGTGCCTTCCATTGCGTAAGAGACTCCAGGAGTCAACGATAATTGTCTTGTGGTAGTTGTGGTTTTGGTTCCGTCATCTTCGCTTTTTTCGCTGTTAATGCCGAATCCCAGCCCTAGTCTTAGGCTGAATTTGTCGTTGAGGGCATAGATTCCTTTCAATTGTCCACCTTCGAGAGCAACGGAGTTGCTGGTAGAAAGAGGAGCGTAACAAACTTCAGTGGAGAATGTTCCTGCTTCTGGTTTGTAGCCTTTTGAAGCTGCAGACTCTTGTTGTTCTTCCTGTGCATGGATGGTGCTTGTTGCAAGCATCGCTAGTGCGATCAAAATGTACTTTTTCATCTTTTTTTTTGTTTTGTATAAGAGTTTAATAAAAATTGTGCAAAGATACGCTTTGTTTTGAAAAATGAGCTGTTCTTCCTCTCTTTTGTTGTGTTCTGATTTTCTCCTATTTTTTGTCGGTCGGGCCAGGGTCAACGCATTTAAATTCCCAGCAAATCGAGTAGGAACTTGTTGTCCCATCCGGCCTTGAGCCTTTTCGAGACTAATGACCCTTTGGACTTGTCCTTCTTCAGGAGGTTTATCCCTATCTTTCTGATGAAGGAAAAGTTGTGGGCCGAATTTCCCGTCCTCTTGCGCTGTCTGTCCTCGTTGAAGACGACGTCCAGAGTCCAATGTAGGGAATTCTCCACTCCCCAGTGCGCCCTGATGTGGCGGTTGAACTCGGAAGCGGAGCCTTTCATGCTGCTGATGTAATAGCGGACCTGCTCCTCCGTCTTGTTCCCGACTTCCCGTTTGGCCTCCACCTTCACGATGCTCGCCATGTTCGTCCAACGTTCCCTGCCGTCGATGAACTTCAGATCCCGGATGACCCCGCACCTGCGGGTTTCGATGCGTCCGTGCCCCTTTTCCACCGTCTCGTCTCGGAGTCGGCTTTTTGCCTTTCAAAGGCATGTTCGACCTGCTCCAGCATTTCCTTCTGGTTGCCCTTGACCGAGAGGATGTAGTCGGCTTCGTTTTCGATGATTTTGTCGGCTATCTTCGTCTGCGTGCCCATGGCGTCTATGGTGACTATCTCCCCCTTTATGTCGAGCATGTCAAGCAGGAGAGGAATCGCCGTTATCTCGTTGCTCTTCATGTCAACCTTCAGTTGCCCGAGCACGAGCCCGTTATCGGACGCCCATGCGCTGACCATGTGTATCGGGCGGATTTCGTGGAAACCGTCCTTCGACCCCTTCACCGTCTTCCCGTCTATGGCTATCACCTCCCGACCGATGTCCGCATTCTTCAACGACTGCGTCCACTCAACGAACATACGTTCGAAGCTCTGGGGGCTAATCAGGGAAAACACCCTGTTTATCGTGTCGTGGGAGGGTATGCCGTTCGGCAGTTTCAGTATGGTTTTCAGGAACTCTAATTTTGTCTTTCCGAACAGCTCTATCGCATCCCACGACTCGGCGCCGCACAGCACGCCCAAAATGGACAGTATGACAATGTCGCACAGCAGGTGCTTCTTGTTCCTGTTCAACCTCGGGTCCGGAATCCTTTCGAAATAGGTGTGCAACGACGTTTTCTGCATATTCATGTTTTTTTTCGCAAAAGAAACGCATTTGAACTTCTATTTCAAAACAAATACAACATAAGTTATTAACAGTCAATTTATTAAATTGTTAATAATGGTCTATTTTTAGTTTTTTTATATGCGTTGACCCTGCGTTGGCTACAGGTTTTTCTCTGTTTGCTCAACAATCGATTAATAGTATGGGAGGTGATGGTTCTAATAAGAATTTATCTGTTAGTTTTTCTGCGGGAGAAGTCTTTCAAACGATTGAGGAAGAGGGTTCTCTTTCTGTAGATGGAACAGTTTTGTCATTAAGAGTAAAAGAGGTGACAAATATATCTGAGGATGATTCTCCAAATTTTGAAATTTCAGTTTTCCCAAATCCAACATCAGATTTTGTTACTGTACAGAAAAATGATGAATGTGGAAATCTTCAGTGTGAATTATATTCTATAAATGGTTCTGTTTTGAAATCTAAAACATTAAAAGGAAAAAAGGAACAGATCAGCATGCAGTCTTATGAACAAGGTACTTATCTGTTGAAAATATCAGATAATACTGGTGTGGAAAGAATATTTAAAATAGTAAAAACAAAATAAAAATGAAAAAGAAGTTTTTGTCTCTGTTTGCCTTCGTTATGATGGCAATTACATTGTGTGCCCAGGCACCAGAAAAATTCAGCTATCAAGCTGTTGTTCGTAATAATTCAGGTCAACTTTTGATAGATAAAACAATTGACTTGAAGATTCAAATCGCAAAAGATTTAAATGTGTCAGAAGTTGTCTATTCTGAGACTCAACAGATAAAAACAAACGAAAACGGTTTGTTGAGTATTGGTATAGGTGAAGGTGTTTCTGATTTTGATTTCACTTCTATCGATTGGTCAAAGGGTCCTTTTTATATGAAGAGTTTAATTGTTTCAGGTTCTGATTCTATTACAATTACTCAGCAATTATTGAGTGTACCATTTGCTTTATATGCCAAAACAGCAGGAAACTCAGTTTCTAAGAGTTATGTAGATTCTTTGTATAACGTTGTTGCAGAAATGGCAAAGAATGCAGGCGAGAAAGCAGATAAATGCTGCAAATGTGGTGAACAAGATTCTGTTGCTAACTTCGTTGCTTTCGGTGGAAATGATGTTAAAAAAGCTTGGTATAGCTATGATGGAAAGGAATGGTTTACTGCATCTGTTCCTGACTCTTTAAATGGTTTCGGTTTCTGTGTTTGGCTGAATAACCGTTATTATGTGAAGTCACAAGGCAAATTAGATAATATACCCAACGGAAGAGGTCATATGCTTTACAGTGAAGATGGTATTCATTGGAATAAATGTAATGGAATTGATCCCTCAACATCTCCTGTTAGACTTATATATAATGGAGAAAAATATTTGTTAGCGACACGATATCAATCTCTTTTTTATGAGAGTGTAGATGGTATTAATTTTACTCCTGTGGAAGATGAAAATTTACAGAATATGGATTGTTATGCAGCTGCATACGGAAACGGTAAATGTCTGTTTTTGGATTGGAACAATACAGATATGTCTATCGCATCTTCTACAGATTTGAATGAATTTTCATATACCTCTTCTGAGACATCAAGACAACGTAGAGATCTGCAGTTTATTTATAACAAATTCTATTATGTTCCTATGGGAACAAATTATGTATATTCTTCAGAGAATGGTATAGATTGGGAAAAAATAGAAGTATATTCAATAGATGCTACTTTCACGGATTTCTCAATAGGAAAAGATGGAACAACTTTGCTATGTGATAGATTTTCAACAAGAGCTACTAAAACAACTGACGGTATAAATTGGACTCCATTTACTGCTCCATGTGTAACAGATGAGACTGCATCTATTCAGGTAGATGGTGTTTGGTATTTCCCTAGTTCAGAAGAGGCTGTTATTTATAGATCTTCAGATTTGGAAAACTACGAGAGAATTGAAATGCCAGAAGGCATTAGTAGTCGAGTTAAAACTGTGTGTAGTAGAAAAGAGGGCGTAATTCGTTACTAATCTAATTCTAAATAAAAATAGAAGAGGATGGCTTTGGGGTCATCCTCTTTTTTGTTTGTAGATAGGCGGTTTTTTAGAAATAATTTCTGCAAATTCGTATCTGAAAAACTTAATAGCAATAGTTATGAAAAAACTTTTGATCGTATTGCTAATGGCAATTTCTGTAAATGCCTTGGCTCAGGGAAAACAAAATGGTGCAAAATCTAATGTTAAGGCAAAAACCGAACAGACCGAAACAAAGCAAAAGAGCATCAACGCAGTTTATAAATTTCTTAAGGAAGCTGGCGTCTATTACATTGCGACCATTGATGGAGACAGACCACAGTTGCGTCCGTTCGGAAGCCTGAATATTTACGACGGAGAACTGGAGATTCAAACTGGTCATGTCAAAAATGTAGATCATCAGATTCAGAATAATCCGAATGTCTGTATCGTTGCGTTGAAAGGTCACGATTGGATTAGAATTGATGCGACGCTAAAAGAGGATACTCGTATCAAGGCAAAAGAGGCAATGTTGGAAACCATGCCACAATTGAAAAGCATGTACAAGGCTGATGATGCCAATACGGCTGTTTATATGCTAACCAAAGTTCAAGCCAAGAACATGACTACTGGCGAAGTTTACGAGTGGTAGTCTTATTCGACGATTAAGGCTAAGTGTCTGTATTTGTCTTTGAAAAAGGAGATAAATGCAGACTCGTTTTCTTTTATATAGAATCCTTTTATGTTGTTCTCCTTCCTTGCGTTGTAAATAACTCTTTCGCAGTTCTCTTTTGAGGCAATGATTAAAATAGAATCGCTTTGTTGCTGTTCTTTAATGGCATTTGAAAAATTGATGTTGAGATGGATCACAGAATCCGGTAAGGTAAGTCTTGACCCTAAAGTAGAGTAAAGCGAACTGTCAGGTATAATAACTCTTTTGATTTTTCTTTGTGCGTATAACGATTCTGTTATTTCAGCAATCTTCAATGTGTCCGTGTTTTCTAACGATGGAATGTAGGCAGTATAATTCAGTCCAAGTTCGTTGATGTTGTCCGTGATTTTGCCGTTAAGAGCATCACGCACGTAAAAGTCTGTTATGATGAATCCGAAAAGGATAAATAACAGTAGCATTGGTATGAAACGGATAGGATTGGGTTTCTCGTTTTCAAAACCTGTCTTCTCGTCTTCTATCTCGTCTTCGATAGACTCGTCCAATTCTACTGGTATCTCCTTTTCGTCCATATTCACTTTAATTTATACGGGTGATGTGTGCGCCGAGTGCATTCAGACGTTCGTCAATATTTTCGTATCCTCGGTCTATCTGTTCGATGTTGCTGATGGTGCTGGTGCCATTGGCGCTCATGGCGGCAATGAGTAGTGCAATTCCAGCGCGTATGTCAGGTGAGGTCATGTTGGATGGACGAAGCATCGTCTTTCTCTCCAATCCGATGACAGTTGCACGGTGAGGGTCGCAAAGGATAATCTGAGCACCCATGTCAATCAACTTATCTACGAAAAACAGACGGCTCTCAAACATCTTTTGGTGAATCAATACACTTCCTCTGGCTTGTGTGGCAACAACTAGGAATACACTCAGAAGGTCTGGAGTAAGACCTGGCCAAGGTGCGTCGGCAATCGTCATGATGGAACCGTCGATAAATGTATCGATGGTGTATAAATGCTGTTTAGGAATGAAGATGTCATCACCTTTTTCTTCCAATTTTATTCCTAGTTTGCGGAAAGCGTCAGGACTTAATCCTAACTCACGGATCGCTACATTTTTAATCAAAATTTCTGATTCGGTCATGGCAGCCATTCCGATGAAACTGCCAATCTCAATCATATCAGGTAAGATCTTATGATTGCAGCCTGATAGGCTCTTAACACCCTCAATGGAAAGGAGGTTGGAACTGATGCCGCTGATTTTTGCTCCCATCTTGTTTAGCATCTTGCAGAGCTGTTGAATGTAAGGCTCACATGCAGCGTTGTAGATCGTTGTAGTGCCTTCTGCCAAGACAGCTGCCATGATGATGTTGGCGGTTCCTGTTACGGAAGCCTCGTCGAGGAGCATGTAGGTACCCTTCAATCCTTTCGAGTTGATGCTGTATTGTTTGAGGTCTGGCTCGTAGTTGAACTCAGCTCCGAGCTTTTGGATTCCCAAGAAGTGGGTATCCAAACGACGACGACCAATCTTATCACCTCCTGGCTGGGGGATGATCGCATATCCAAATCTTGCGGTCATTGGTCCTACCAACATGACAGAACCACGAAGGGCGGCACATCTTTTATGGAACTCCTCTGTTTTGAGAAAGTCAATGTTGACATCTTTCGCAGTGAAAGAGAAGGTTCCTGTTCCTTTCTTGGATACGCTCACGCCCATGTCTCTCAATAGGTCGATGAGGTTATTCACATCCAAAATATTTGGAACGTTATGTATTGTGATTTCTTCGGAAGACAATAGAGTAGCGCATATCACCTGAAGAGCCTCGTTTTTAGCTCCTTGAGGGTGAATCTCACCTTTTAATGAATGCCCGCCTTCAATAACGAATTTAGCCATGTGTCAATTAAATTGATTTATGTTTCGAAGATACGTATTTTATGGTTAGATTAAAAAAGTCAGACATGAAAAATTTAACTTTTACGAACACGGTTCTTTCATTTAAAAAAGAACAATGATATGGCGGTAACGTTCACATGTATGAAATGTTTGGGCGTTGCGGGCTTGTCACTGTCAACCGTTACAAAAGCTGATACGGGACATAATGCACTAAATCCCCAAATGTTTTATACATGCTGTTGTGGCCTGTGTATAAATCCTTATCATTACTTTTCTATAAACTATGTACTTAAACACAGAGATTAAATAAGTCCTTTTATAAGAATTAATGGATGAACTATAATCTCAGAAATAAAATTTAATATAATATAAATTGAATTTGATTGTATAGCAATTGTAAAATCCCAAGAACATCCACAAAAACTTATTAATAGACAGAATAGTAAAACAAATGATTTGCTTAAAAAGAGTTCTAAGATTAAATTAACTTTTGTACTAATAATTAGAATGATTTTTGGAAATATATAAGTGATTTTTTTTCAGGTATTAATAAAATTGTTGCAAAAGATGAAGTAACCCAAAAAAATATCCAACGACTATAATCCCAACCTAAGATAAAAAGAGGAGTAACTGCTAAAAATTGAATAATAAGGATGTTTGAAATATTTATTTTGTTAATATTTTTAGTGGGCATGTAGTTTAAAAGTTTAAAATTCAATTTGGAAGTATTTGTTAATAAATAATATATCATTAAAATAACTAAACCCCATGCTAACGGGGCATAAATACCACTATTGAAATTTTTCAAAGTAAGAGTTGTTAATGACAAACCTTGTTTTAATGACCACGATATACCATCTATTGCTGCCGGAATTTGACTGTTATCTTTCGCTTGAATTGGAAAATTAATAGGTTTCCAAGAATTCCATATTTGAGATGCTATTTCATAAGAACCTTTAAAATGTAAGACACATAAAAAAATAAAAATAGCAGGTAATATTTGCAGACACGAAATAATAGTAGCCTTAACTAATGAATACTTATACCCGTTGGCGGAATTAAATTAGTGCATATTTAACCCGCCCAATAGGTTTG